>FLNV01002229.1_pt1 | contig 49604 bp, 37 predicted proteins | sample 1140351 | NCBI WGS metagenome assembly FLNV01 (sample SAMEA3878207, study PRJEB12797) | bioreactor metagenome | biome: Moose rumen | place: Sweden | collected 2011-10
GAACGCTTACCGTAAACGAGAGACTTCTCTGGCACGGATGCAGTAATATCCTCGAACGTGCCAATAATCTTGTGTCTTTGACCCGGAGTTACGGGTTTTAATTTACGTACTGCCATTTCTTATTAAATATTGCTATAAAAATCAATAGTGTCGCCCTCTTTCAGAGTAACGATTGCTTTCTTAAACGCGCTCTTGTGGCCCTTTACCAGACCGGCGCGGGTGTAGCGTGAAGAACGCTTGCCTGCGTAGCGAGCGGTGTTTACATCCAAAACTGTAACGTTGTACAGGTTCTCGACTTCTTTCTTAATCTCGATCTTGTTTGCCTCGGGCTTTACGACGAAGCCATACTTCATCTGAACCGGCTTCTTGCGGGGTTCGCCCTTCACCTTTACAGTTTTCTCGACAGAAGACTTGTCGGTAATGTTAGTCATCTTCTCAGTGACCAGTGGTTTGATGATAAATGCCATATTCTACTGTCTCCTTTATTTATTTAAGATTCCGTCGATAGCCTTCAGCGAGTTCTCGGTAATCACCATCACGTCTGCATTCAAAATCTTATAGGTATTGATGGCAGATGCAAGCATCACCTCAGAACGCTGCAAGTTACGAGCCGACAAATAAACGTTTTTGTTTGCCTCGGGCATTACCACGAGGAGTTTCTTGCCATCTACCTTCAGGTTCTTGGCAAGTGCTACGAATTCCTTCGTCTTCGGAGCCTCGAAGTTGAAGTCCTCAACAACTACGATGGCATTCTCCTGAGCCTTATAGGTAAGAGCTGACTTGCGGGCCAGGGTCTTCACCTTCTTGTTCAGCTTGAAGCTGTAGTCACGGGGCTTGGGACCAAACACACGGCCACCACCGCGCAGCAGCGGAGAATTGATGTCACCATGACGTGCGCCACCGCCGCCCTTCTGACGGCCGAGCTTACGTGTTGAGCCTGAAATTTCACTTCTCTCCTTCGACTTTGCCGTACCCTGACGCTGGTTGGCCAGATACTGCTTAACGTCCAGATAAATGACGTGGTCATTCGGTTCAATTCCGAAGATAGATTCGTTTAACGTCACCTTTCTTCCGGTCTCCTGACCCTTGATGTTTAATACGTTAATTTCCATTGCTTACTTCTGAATTAAAACTGTTGAACCTTTACAACCGGCCACGCTACCCTTCACCAGAAGGAGGTTATGCTCCGGTATTACCTTTAACACTTTGAGGTTCTGCGTAGTAACGCGGTCGCCACCCATGTGGCCGCCCATGCGCATTCCCTTGAACACCTTGGCGGGATAAGAACAAGCGCCGATAGAACCCGGCTTGCGAGCGCGGTCATCCTGACCGTGGGTGCTCTGACCTACACCACCGAAACCATGGCGCTTCATGACGCCCTGGAATCCCTTACCTTTCGATGTACCTACTACATCTACGAACTCCGTGTCATTGAAGAGTTCTACGGTGATGGTGTCTCCGAGGTTGTGCTCCTCGTCAAACTTGAACTCGGCCAAGTGGGCCTTAGGTGTCGTACCTGCTTTCTTGAAGATTCCCAGCATCGGCTTGGTGGTGTTCTTTTCCTTCTTCTCACCATAAGCCAGCTGAAGGGCAGCATAGCCATCCTTCTCTACTGTCTTCACCTGAGTAACAACACAAGGACCAGCTTCGATAACAGTGCACGGTACATTCTTACCGTCGGCACTGAAAACGGAAGTCATTCCGATTTTTCTTCCAATTAATCCTGGCATTTCAGTTTAAATTTAATAATAATGTGAATAATATATGTTACTTTTTAAGTGTCATCTTGCCACCGTTGCATCGTTTATACACGTAAAAACAGAATCAGCCCACTTCCCCTCTTGGAGAAACTAAACCGTTCTTTTTCAGCGTATTGATAGCTAACAGCCAGCGCAATAACTGCTTTTGCGGCTGCAAAGGTACATAATATTATTGAATCTCACCATCTATACCAGCAGCAAAATAACATTATTTAAGATTTTTTATAGCTCAAAGCGCCAATAGTCCGGGTCTTGAGCAGCCAATGCCGACCGGCGGAACTCCCCATATTGTCGCATGAACACTTAAACTTCAATTAAGAAATGCAAAAAAATTTGGTATTGTGCGCGCGAAGTTATAACTTTGTAACCCAATTTAGGAATAATACCTATTTTATCAACTAACAAAGAAATATGAAAAACGTACCTGAAATGAAAATCGGAATCGTTGCGGTCAGCCGCGACTGTTTCCCCGAGTCGCTGGCCGTAAACCGCCGCAAGGCTCTTGTTAATGCGTATGTAGAGAAGTACGGTGCTGCCGACATCTACGAGTGTCCCATCTGCATCGTCGAGAGCGAAATCCACATGTGTCAGGCCCTTGAGGACATCAAGAAGGCAGGATGCAACGCCCTCTGCGTTTATCTGGGCAACTTCGGTCCTGAGATTTCAGAGACCATGCTGGCTAAGTATTTTGACGGACCGGCCATGTTCTGCGCCGCCGCTGAGGAGACTCAGAACGACCTTATTGACGGCCGTGGCGACGCTTACTGCGGCATGCTGAATGCCAGCCACGCTCTCTCTCTGCGCAAGACTCGCGCCTACATCCCCGAGGAGCCCGTTGGCGATGCTGCCCACTGCGCTGAGCTGATTCACGAGTTCCTGCCCATCTCACGTGCCATCGTTGGCCTGCGCAACCTGAAGATTATCTCCTTCGGTCCGCGCCCCAACAACTTCCTGGCTTGTAACGCTCCCATCCGTGCACTCTATGACCTCGACGTTGAGATTGAGGAGAACTCTGAGCTCGACCTGCTGGAGTCATTCCAGAAGCACCAGGGCGACCCGCGCATCGATGACGTGGTGAAAGACATGGCTGCAGAACTGGGCCACGGCAACAAGATTCCACAGGTGCTGCCCAAGCTCGCTCAGTACGAGCTGACGCTGCTCGACTGGGTTGAGGGTCACAAGGGCTGCCGCCAGTTTGTTGCCCTGACCACCAAGTGCTGGCCAGCCTTCCAGACCATGTTCGGTTTCGTGCCTTGCTACGTTAATAGCCGACTCACAGGCCGCGGCATCCCCGTCAGCTGCGAGGTTGACATCTACGGCACGCTGTCTGAGTTCATCGGAACCTGCATCACCGAGGATGCCGTAACGCTGCTCGACATCAACAACACCGTTCCTACCGACATGTACGAGGAGAGCATCAAGGGCAAGAAGTTCCTTTGCGACGAATATACCGACAAGGAAATCTTCATGGGCTTCCACTGTGGCAATACTGCTTCCAGCAAGGTTTGCAACTGCAACATGTGCTTCCAGCGCATCATGGCCCGTGCACTGCCTGTTGAGGTAACCAACGGCACACTCGAGGGTGACATCAAGCCCGGCAAGGCCACCATCTACCGCCTGCAGTCAACGGCCGACACCAAGCTGCGTGCTTACATTGCCCAGGGTGAGGTGATTCCCGTAGCAACCCGCTCATTCGGTTCCATCGGTATCTTCGGCATCAAGAACATGAGCCGCTTCTACCGCCACGTGCTCATCGAGAAACACTACCCGCACCACTGCGCCGTCATGTTCGACCATGCCGGCAAGTACCTGTGGGAGGTTCTCAAGTACATGGGCATACCCGTTGAGGAAATCGACTACAACTTCCCGAAGGGTGACTACTACCCCACCGAGAACCCGTTTGCATAATATATAAGTAATAATACCTATTTATAATAACGCGCCACCTTCCGGGCAACCCTCCGGGAGGTGGCGTCGTCTTCCTATGTCAAGCGGGGCTGATGCGCCATTATGGAAGCGCAGCAGCGCAATCTGATTGGGGCTATAGCGCCATACCATTAGGGCCCTTGCGCCCTTATATTGCGGCACTTCCCCAATACCATTGCGGCTACCTCCCCAATACCATTGCGGCACCCTCCCCAATACCGAATAGACAAAATAATATGTAAATGTTGACAAATACTTTCGCATAATGTTTAAGTAGAGAATATGCAAATCAATGTAAACACAGCCAACCTCGATTGGCAATTCAAAAAAGCGAACAAATATCTGCCTGTGAGACTTTCCACCACCTCTTTCGACGGGTACGGAGAATGCCTTGTCATTGTAGCAAACAGAGCAGATGGCATGACAACTGACATTACAGAGAATGACAACTCAGAAGTCTTTATCACACTTATGGATAGGCATCTTTATAAAGATATAAAGTCGAGGGTGCTGAATATGGACTATTGGTCACCTCAGAATCATTACAACACGTGCGATGGTCTTGCCGACGGTAGGCATAGAAAAATTCATTTGGATGGAATGGTATTCTAAACAAACTTGTTAATGTCCAAACTCTTTAATAGCAAAGCGGGAACCCGCGCCGACATCCTCGGCCTCGGGTTCCCGCTCTTTGTTTCTCCACATTTGCTAAATCTCACACCACCACCCCCGTGCGCATTACGTCATCGTAGAGGGGCGACCAACGGTCTTCAGCCATGAGAACCGGCTCAATAAGGAAACTGACATCGCGGACGTCGCGCCACAAGCCCTTCGACATCTCGAACTTGCGGTCGCCGTAGGTGGGTACAATGACAGCCACGTCAATGTCACTGTCGGGATTGGCATAGCCCTTGCTGTAGGAACCGAACATCATTACTTTCGGCTCAACAGCAAATCGGGGACTGATGACCTCCTTGTATCGGCGAACGAGGGCGAGAGCCTCTTCGCGGGTCAAAGTTTGTCTTTTATCCATTGCTACAGTTGTTTGGTTTCATCAATCATCTGTCGGCAGAACTCGTCTGTAAGCGAGCGGGAGAGGGCCTCCTTATCTTCGGGATAACGGGCCTCAATATTATAATTGGTAATGAGGTCGAGGAAGTCGCGACGGTCGCCCAGTCTGATACATTGCCTCGGCAGTGTCGATATCGTAGTCGGCTATGTCGAGCCAGTATGTCACTTTGTCTGTAGCCATGTTGCAGTCATATTTGATGAATTATGGGGCAAAGGTACTAAAAGATTTTGAATTATAAGTGTGTTTAGAAGAAAAAGTGATGAAATATCATGGAAGAGCAGAAAGAGAGCGGGAACCCGCGCCGACATCCTCGGCCTCGGCCTCCCGCTCTTTGTTTCTCTCCTCGGCATATTATAGTGTGGCTTGTAACTCACTAATATCCTTTACGTTGCAAAAGTACGAAAAAGTGAGCATAGTACAAAATAAAACCTCAAGTTTTTGTTCTGACTTTTTCACCCTACCCTTTTCCCAAGGCCTTAAACATTTCAGAAGCTGAACGCTATGACGTAACGCATGCCCCACTTGGGACTGGTGGACAGGTCGTTATAACTGAGGCGGCGGACATACTCCACGTGGAAGAACTTGAAGATGTTGTGCACGCCGATCACCAGTTCTGAATAGGGCCGGTCGGGGTCCATCACGTGGCAGCCCTCAGGGAAATACATCAGCCGGCTGCTGCCCCTGTTCTGGTCGAGATAGGGGTTGTTCTTGTCAGTAAGCGTACCCCAAAGCATGCGGAAGCCGATGTACTCGCGCCAGTGCAGCTTCTTGATGAGCGGAATGCGGTTGAACAGTTTTCCATTCAGGTCCCACGATACCATGAACGAGGCGAAACGGTCGTTGAGGAACTCCATGGTGTTGATGAGGTTAAAGGTCTCGGGGGCTATGATGTACGACTGGTTGGCTGCAGGATGAATGAGCAGCGGATAGGGCACCTTGTTCCACTGAATGCCTGTCTTCAGGTCAATGTCGAGTTTTCCCCAGCTGCTCAGCCAGAAGCGCTTGTAGATGTGGGCCTCGGTGTAGTTATAGTTGTACTGACCGCCCAGGACACCGTTGAACCCCATGGTGTGGGAGATGCTGAACACCGGGGCATCGAGGTTGATGACACGCCGGCGCAGCTTATTGTTGATGTAAGTCTCACCGGGCGCATAGCGCAGGCGGGCACTGACCTCGGTGGTATGCATAAATTCGCCATTACCCGTGCGGCGGAACTCTACGGGCGCAGGCTGGTCGAGCGTGCGGAAGGTCATTTGTCCGCAGGCCTCATTCTCCTCACGCTTTCCGCTGACGGTAGCCTTCAAGCCCCAGTCGGTCTCATACTCGAAGGTGACCTGCTGGCGGTTGTAGAACATCATCTTGTCGGTCTTGGCCCACTTCAGTGCTACCATGAAGTTATCCTTGTCGGTGTCCATGAAGCGGTCGCCGGGCGAACACACGTCCTTGCTGATCTGAATGGTCATGGTGCGGCGCGGGAACTCGTGGGGCATGTACTTCTTGGCATTCAGCGAATAGGTCAACTCGGCCATGTAGTAGTCCTTACGGCTGCCCCAGCCGTGACCGTAGTAGCCCGAAAGGAAGAAGTGCTTGTTCAGGTTAGCCGTAGTCTTCAGGCTCAGTCGCGAGCGCCACCCGTCAACATAGTTGTGCGAAAGGATGGTGTTTACCGGACAGATGTCAACGTAGTTTGGCGTGCTCGTCTCAACGGAGTTCTCGAAGAGGGCCTTCAGGACGAAGATGACGTACTTCATGCCCTTGACGTTCTCGATGCGGTGAACGAACTTGTCCATGGAGCTCTCGCTCTTGGTGAGCTCCACCTGACGGTACTGCTGCCAGAACTCTTCGTCGCGCATTTGTGCATCAGCCTCTGTCACCTCTTTGGTCATGCCATTGAAGAGTTTCTTCGGCAACGGGTCGAAGCTATAGTCCGTCAGACAGGTGGTACGCGTAACGGTGGCACTTCGCATGAAGCTCACCAGGCTGAGGTCGGTGGTCATGTCGTCCTTTGACAGCACCCACTGTCCGTCGGGCAGCTGGGCGTACTCCTGCAATATCTTGACGTTCTCCACGAAGTTGACATTGCTCTGCCGGGGAATGGTCATCACGCAGCGGCGCACATGGAGTGAGGAGTCCTTCAGTATGTACAAGTCACCACGAAACCCCATGTCCTGCTGGTTGTTTGGCAGGAACTGCAAGTGGATGCAGGAGTCGCGCTCTATTTTCAGCGTGTCTTCAATGTAGTAGCGATAGAAGTTGATGCCCTCGTTGCTGATGGGCGATATGAACGGATATTGCAACAGCCGGATATGGTCCTGGTAGAGGTCTATGTCGGTAAAGACATCCTTGACAACGGTATTGATGATGTCGCCCGTCTGAAACAAGTCGTTGACGCCCTTCGAAGTCTGTCCCATGATGATGGTCTTCTCCGAACGGGGGTCGCGGCGATAGATCTTCTTCGAGACGGTCTCATCCACGCTGACGGGCAGAATCATCTTACCCGTAGCGGGGCTGACCTCCACCTGCTCCACCAGCCAGGGGTGGCGCTTGAACGGCCCCGTCTCCAACTGCTCTGGCTTCAGGTCGTTGAGCGAGAGGGTTATCTTCTCGTACTTATTATACTGATAGTAGTCGTTGAGCGTCAGGTCTGTCTTCTTTTTAGCTGCCACCACACGACGCATCAGTTCCACGGCGGGATTATTCTTACGACTGTACCGCTGACGCTTGGCCTTGACGGTCACCTCGCCCAGTTCCTGCTTGTCGGGCGTCAGTTTGATGTTCAGCCGTGACTTTGTCTTTGATGTCACGGCCACAAGGCGCGACTTATAGCCCACCGCACTGAAGGTGATGTTCCAACCCTCATGGCGGTCAATGGTGTAATGTCCATTGACGTCAGAGATTACGGCCACGTGGTGTCCCTGATAGACCACACTGGCCATAGGTATGCTGTCGCCCGTCTCAGCATCAGTGACCACGCCCTGTATCTTCTGGGCGTGCATCACAATTGCTGAGAGCAGACAAAGGAAGGCAAAAAAACTGCGCTTTATTGTCATTGAATCTTGTAATCAGTGTAGTCACCTTTACGCCCATTCATGCGTAGCTGGCGAATGGCTGACGTTTTTGCGTCTATCACGAGGACAAACGATGTGAACATTTGCCTTTTCTTCTTTTGCGGTGTAATGGTTATCGTCATCTGCCCGTTCTTAGTGCTGACAGTCAGGTCTTCGCCAGTAGGAATGGGCTGATTATTGATGACGGCCTTCATCACGGTGTGGAAGGTAGCAAACTGCGCATTCTTACGACTGTCAGTCACATGTTTCTTGCCGCCCATGGTCATGGTGAACTTGGTGCCCTCCATGATGAGCTGTTCGCGGCCTCCGTCGGTTGAGATACAGATGTAGTCTGGCTTACGCACGGTCATGGTGCCCGTTGTCACGGCATCCTGAGTGACTGCCGCACGATGTTGTGTACGCGTAACGGTCTGCGCACTTAAAGGTAAAAAGGTAAAAAGGCAAAAAGGTATAATCACCCATACCCACTTTCTTGCTGATAACAAATTCTTCGTTTTCATACGCTTCATTTTTTTATTATTCAAGTTCCAGAGTCGCGCTACTTCTTGTTGTTCTGGAGTTCAGGAGTTCGGGAGTTCGGGAGTTCAGACATTAGTTCTGCGCTCTCCTTTTCCTGTGGATTATCAGGGTAAGAGTATTGTCTGAACTCCTGAACTCCTGAACTCCCATAACTTGTGAAAGTTAATTGATTTAAGTATATAGTCCTCCGTTGATGGAGATCACATTACCTGTAATATAGCCGGCCTGTGGCGACACGAGGAAGGCAACGGCATCGGCCACTTCCTCGGGCGTGCCGAAACGTCCCATGGGTATCTGCTTCTTTAGCGTGGCCTCGTCGAGACCTTCGGTCATGTCAGTACGAATGAAACCCGGGGCAACGGCATTCACCGTGATGTTACGTCGTGCTACCTCCTGTGCCAGAGCCTTCGTGGCAGCAATAATGCCGCCTTTGGCTGCCGAGTAGTTGGTCTGTCCGGGCAGCCCCTTCAGTCCGCTGACACTGGCCATGTTGACAATACGCCCGAACTTGTGGAGCTGCATGGCTGGCAGGAGCGGCTGGGTGACATGGTAAAAACCTGACAAGGTGATGTCGAGCACACGGTGCCAGTCATCTTCCGGCATCAGGGCAAGCACGCTGTCCCGACGAATACCGGCATTATTGACTACTACTGATATGTATTCGCCGTCATGGCTGCTCTGCCACTCGGCCAGTGCTGCACGTGTCTGCTCGCCGTCACTGACGTCGAAACGGAGTAATTCTCCCTGTCCGTCGCAAAGCTCCAGCGTCTTTTGTGCCTCCACTTCATTACTGGCATAGTTAATTAACACACGGTAGCCCTCGTGGGCCAGTCGTACTGCGATGGCTCTGCCGATACCTCGGCTACTGCCTGTTATTAATGCATAACCCATTTTAATTTGACAATTTTACTATTTGACTATTTTACTAACAGCTTCAAGCGTTTGGAATGCTGTCTTGGTCACCCCCTCTATGCCGTGCAGTACCAGGCTCTGCCCTGTTAAGAACAGGTTGGGCAGTGGCGTCTTGGGCGACAACAGGGTCATCAGCGGGTTACGACAGTCTTTCCTCACGCCAAAGGCGGAGCCGCAGGGTGACTGCGTGTAGTCACGCCAAGTCAGCGGTGTGCTGATATATCGCTTCTCCACCATGTCTTGCAAACCGGGAATGACACGTTCTGCCAGCCGTATGCACTCGTCGGCCAGGCGCTCCTTCTGTAGCTCATAGATTTGTCCGCGGCGACCTACGACGGTATCTTCCCATGGCTTGCATAAAGCCCACGGCATAGGTGTCATCAGGTCTATCTGCCGTACAAACGCGGAGCCGTCCTCGGGCACTCTGGCGCTGACCATTACGCCTCCTATTCCCCCCACATCCTCATGGAATGTCCACACGTTGGCTTTCTTATAGACATACTTGTTATGGTTAAAATAAGGCAGGGTGTCCTGCTTGAGCACCAACGAGGCAGTAAACATGCCGAAGGTGTTCTCTAAAGCGTTCATGCGCCGACGGAACATGCCCTTCAGGACGCTGGTGTCCTTCAGCCAGCTGAACGTCAGCTGGGGGTGCACATCGCTAATGAAGATGCGGCCCTCAAAAATCCTGCCGTTGGGGCATCGGGCTGCCACAATCCTGCCGTCCCGCTCCTTCAGCTCCTTCACCTCAGCCTGACAGCATACCTCTCCGCCAGCCGCCTTGATGTCTTTTATCAGCGAGTTGACAATCAGGTTACCACTCCCCTTCAGTCGCCAACTGCTCTCAATGTAGCTGCTCAACCCGTGGGCAAAAGTAAAGAGCGGCAAGGACTCACGCCGCAGCTCCATCCTCATGGCCCCGGCTGACACGACATTGATGAGCAGGGGGTCGTGGAAGAGCGATGCCAGGTAGTCGTAAGCATTAACCTGGCAGCTCTCCTCCATGGAGGGCAGATGACGCAGCATCGACACAAACTGCCTCAGCGCCTCGCGCTCCTGCGGGAAATAGCCGCCTAATGTCTCGGCAAAGCGGTCGAAGCCTTCTGCCAGCAGAAAGGTCTGTCTGCCTATCGTTACCTGGTCGAAGCCGTCGGCGTCAAGCCGCTGAAAGGGCAGCTGCAGCAGCCCCAGCGTTTCAAAGGCCTCGTGTAACGACTGCCCCTCAGCCAATCCCCCCACATAGTGCAGACCAGTGTCGAAGTCCAGTCCGCCGCGACGGTAGCTCTGCAGGCAGCCGCCAGGCATGGCCTGTCGTTCCAGCACCACCACCTTGCGTCCGCTCTGCGCCAACTGACGGGCACAGATGAGTCCGCCAAGACCACTGCCTATAATCACTACATCATGCATCGCTGTTACTTGTGCTTTTTCGATTGACGATTAATCAGTTTCCACACGGCAGGCTGAAGAACATAAGAGAGGACAACGGCTGAGAGCAGGCCAACGAGCGTGGAGAACCCGACGCTGCGAATGGCGGGATGCTGAGCCAGTAGCATACTGCTGACGGTAACGATGAGGATGATGGCCGAGAGCAGGACTGCCGTCTTGTGGTAGCCAAGGGCAGCCTTGTCGGTACTCAGAAGCCCATGCATCACAAAGATGCTGTAATCGACACCGATACCGAAAATAAAGGTGGAGATGATGATGCTGATAAGATTGAACTGCACTCCAAACAAGTTCATCACACCCAGCACGATGAGCCAGCTGAGCAGGATGGGGGCAAAGCCTAACAAGGAGTGGAGCCAGTTGAACCGGAACGAAAGGAGCAACACCACGAAGACGAATGCCATGGAGAGCCATTGCAGCGTGTCGAAGTCGCGGCTCATCTGCAGCAGTGTGTCGGTCGTATAATAATAGGTGTCGAGCACCAACAGGTTCGGGTCACTGCTGACGGCATCGCAAATGCGGATATAGTCACTGTCGCCACTGCGTACCGAGTCATTCTGACAGCGCACCGAGGTAAACACGAGGTAGTCGCCACCGTATGACTGTTCGGTCAGCGTTGACAGGTAACCCTCGGGAATAAGGCCGGCCTTATAGAGCGAATCGGGCTGATAGTCGGCAGTAGCAGCCTCAAAGAAGGTGTCGAAAGCTTCCGGGCGCAGGCCAGCCTGCGGTGCCGTCTCGCTGATGAGCCTTCTGACGGTGGCCAGACGCTCCGCATTCCAGTACCGGTGCCAGGCGTCTATGCGCTGTTGCTGCGTGTGCTGCGGCACCAGCAGCTGATTGGTATGCGTGTAGCTCTTCACCAGTCCGAGGCGTTGCAGCGAGTCGAGCTTGCGGTCGAGCAGGGCGAAGTGGTCAATGGCCTCTTCCATCGTGCGCCCTTGGCTGGCAAAGTATTTGGTCTTATCGCCTGTGTAGGTCTTTTCACGGAGCAGGTTCTCTGAGTATTCCGTGATTTCTGCTTCATAGCCTAAGTTATGCATGTCGGCATCGAAATGGGTGCCGCCCATGATGTAGGCACCGATGCTAACGACTGCCACTAATAATATGACCATCAGCAAGGGACGCTTCTGGTCGAAGGGACAGGCATTGATACGCTCAATGAAAGCCGGGAAAGAACGTTTGGCCGAAGACGTCAGCATCTGCGGCACATAGGTCAGCGAGAACAGCGTAGTGCCAAGAATGGCAAAGCCGGCAAAGAGGCCGAAGTCGCGCAGCAGGTCGGTATTGACGAACAGCAGTCCGGCAAAGGAGCCGATGGTGGTGATGCAGCCCAGCAGGACGGGTTTCACCTGGTCGCGCAACAGCTGGCTGGTGTCGCTGACGTACTGGTGGTGGGTCAGCACATGGAGCACATAGCTCATGGCCACTCCCAGCACAACGCCGCCTATGCCTAATGCCAACAGCGAGAACTCGCCCTTGAGCCAATACATCATGGCCAGGCCGAACAAAGTGCCGAAGGCAACGGGAATCAGCAGCAAGGGTATGGTGTCCCAACGACGGAAGCAGACGACCAGGAATACCAACACCAGCAGCAGTGCGCCTGCTATGGTGGTCGTCAGGTCGTGCTTAATCTGCGAGGAGTTGTAGAATCCGCTGGCTGGTGTGCCGTGATAGCTGATGCGCACTTCCGGATGGGTCTGGGCGAAACGTTCTATCTGCTCGTTCATCAGCTGGAACATCGCCGAACCCTGCCCCGTGTTGGTTGACGAATAGCGCGGTGTGATGAACGCTATACATACCGTGGAGTCGGGAACGAAGAAATGGCCGTCTATGGTCTGATAGCTGCCTGCACTCATCAGCGGTTTCAGCTGCTCAGCCAGCACGCTGCGCATGCCCATCGGGTCCATCGCTATCAGATCGGGGAACATCTCGCCGAACTCACCGCTCAGGTCCTCACGGTTCTGCTGCATCTGCCGGACAAAGTGCTCACGGGTAAGCAGCGAGTCGAAACGCGCGTAGGCCGTTGTGTCAATGTAGGCTGGCAGGTGCTCCGTCATGTAGTCCACAGCATCAGGCAGCAGTTCTTCATCCAGATGGTAGAAAATGTCGCCAATGCTCTGGCTCACCGAGTCGTTTTGCTGTAGCGTTTCGACAAACTCATCACACGTCGCAATCAGTTCTTCCGTGTCTTTACCCTCAAACAGCAGAAAGACCTTGTCCTTAATCTTCAGGTCGGCAAAGGCCAGCTTCGTCGTGCCGTCCTCGTTCTTCGACGACGGCATCAGCTTGTTGATGTCTTCCTCTAAATGCAACTGGAAGGCAAAGTAGCCGAAGAACACAAAGAGGCATGCCATCGACAGCCAACAGACGGCCCGATGTTGACGGAAATACTGGGCAAGACGAATAAAGAAGTTGGTCATTGAATGAATATTTTCAGGTTCACCTCAGCTATTGGCTCGTCGCCGACAAGCGACTGCCCCGTAGCCAGCGTAACATTACCAAACGTCATGTTGAAAGTGACGGTGGTTGACAGGCTCTCCCCCAGCCGCGGACGACGGTGGCAGACAAAGTGCTTCACCTCGCCAATGATGCCGACGGGTGCTGCCGACGACTGCTCTGACAAGGCCTTGAAGCCTGCCAGGGCAGAGCATGACTGCGCTATGTGCTCAATGATTCCCGTCTCTGCCATGGTGTCGTCAGGTAGCATGAAGTAGTTGTCCTTACGAACGACCAGTGTGGTGGCAGCACTGTTGCTGCCACACTCCTCAAACGCATCCACCATCATAAACGGATAACGCTGAGGTATCAGCCGTTTGATGTCGTCACCGCTATAGGTCATGCGGCCTGATGCTCCTCAATGTAGTCGTACAGGTTGGCGAAGGTCTGAATCTTCTTCAGGTCCTCTACGGGAATGGTGATTTTGTAGTTGAACTGCACCAGTGCGATGAGGTCAACCAGGTTAATACTGTCGAGATTCAGCGTTTCCTTCAGGTTAGCATCGGGTGCGAATTCGCTTTCTTCGATTTCAAACTCCTCAGCCAGCAGGCTGTTTACTTGTGTAATGATTTCTTCTCTTGTCATGACTTTATTCTTAATATTTAACCTTAAAGTTTAATCTTTTATGTTCTTAACGATCAGCGTTGAATTGGTGCCGCCGAAGCCGAACGAATTACTCAGGAACATGTCAAAGTGCTCCTGCCGCGTTTCGGGCACGACGTTGATGCACTGTGTCACCTCGTCGGGGTTCTCGAAGTTCAGCGAACCGCCAATGAAGTCGTTCTTCATCATCAGCAGGGAATAGATGATTTCCGACGCACCGGCCATCCACATCTCATGACCCGTCAGACTCTTCGTCGAGGTGACGGGCACGCGGTAGTCGCCAAACACCTGGGCAATGGCCTCTGCCTCACGGCTGTCACCGATGGGTGTCGAGGTGGCATGGGCATTCACGTAGCCTATTTCACGCGGTGAGACACCGGCACTCTCCAGACAACGCAACAGCGAGCGGGCCGGACCCTCCACGTTGGGCGTAGAGATATGGTCACCATTGCCGGAGAATCCCCAGCCCAGGATCTCGGCCAGGATAGGAGCACCACGCTTCACGGCGTGCTCATAGCTCTCAATGATGAGCGTGGCAGCACCACCGCTGGGCACCAGTCCGTCGCGGTCACGGTCGAAGGGACGGCTGGCCTTGGTGGGGTCGTCAATGCGGGTGGAGAAGGTCTGCAAGGCATCAAAGGAGGCGATGCCATACATGTTGTTCTCCTCGGCACCGCCACAGACGATGCAGTCCTGCAGGCCGTTCTTGATGAGCAGGAAGCCCAGTCCCAACGACTGCGACCCGCTGGCACAGGCTGCCGAGGCCGTCAGGTTGATGCCTTTCAGGTGAAACAGCGTGGCCAGGTTCATCGTCACCGTCGAATTCATCGACTGGAATATGGCACCCGAGCCACAGGCGGCCGTTGAACCGGCCTGACGGAACTTGTCCATTGCCACCATGGTCGATTCGGCCACCGAGTCGTTACCGTAGATGACACCCACCTCGTGGCTGTCAATATAGTCCTGTGTCAGCCGGGCCTGCTCTAAAGCCTGCACGGTAGCCATGTAGGCATACTGCGCCTCCTCGGGCATCATCTGGCGAACATTACGACTCAACACTTTCTTCAACTCCGGGTGCGGCACATTACCACAAATAGGCGAACGGAAACCCGCGTCCTTGCGCTCCTGGCTGAACACGATGCCGCTGCGCCCTTCATACAAGGACTGGCGCACCTCGTCGAGCGTCGTACCAATGCACGACCAAATGCCCATTCCTGTTATTACTACTCTCCTCATGATTATTTACTGTTTATTCTATTTTATTGTTTTTGTCTAATGTCTAATTCTAAGGTCAAAGGTCTAAAGTCTAAGGCCTAAGGCTTTTTGGGGGGTCCCTTTGACCTTCACCCTTTGACGCTCAACCCTCAACTCTCAACTCTCAACTCTCAACCCTCAACTCTCAACTCTCAACCCTCAACCCTCAACTCTCAACCTCTTTCTTATAGCATCTGCGGCGTTTCACGTACTCGGGCTTCAGCGGTTTCCACTGCGACAGCTCACGGACGTTGTCTTCCAGCTGCGGCCCTGTCTCGGCCCACCGGAACCCATATTTATTATATATAGGTATCAGGTCGTCGAAGAACAGCGCATTCACGCCCATGCCCTGATAGTCGGGATGCACGGCAATGAGCAGCATCTCGGCACTTTCCTCCCGTTTCCATCTCAGGGCTCTCAGCAGGTGCCACCAGCCCGTCGGCCAAAGCCGTCCGTTGGCTTTCTGCATGGCCCGCGACAGGCACCCCATCGTGATAGCCACGCCAACCACCTCCTCCTTGTCGTTCACCACAACAGGAATCAGCTGCTTGTCTATCAGGCGGAGATACCTTTCCATAAAGTTGTCCACCTGTTTCTCCGACAACGACGAGAAGCCGAAGATGGGCTTGTAAGCCTCGTTCAGCAGGTTAAATGCCTTCTTGCCATAGCCGCGCTGCCAGATGTCTTCATTCGTCAGCTTAATGACCTTCAGGCCCATTTGCTCACGCACATACTGCGCCGTCCGGGCATACCGGGCCGGCACCTCCTGGGGTATCTCGATGCGTATCTGCAGCCAGTCCACCTCTTTCTTAAAGCCCAACGCCTCCATGTGGCGGGGGTAGTACTCGGGGTTATAGATGGTGTTCATCGTCCCCGTCAGATGGAAATCCTCTACAAGCATTCCTTCCTTGTCAAAGTCGGTAATGCCCAAGGGCCCTTCTATCGTGTCCATGCCAAACGACTTTCCCCACTCGGCGACGGCATCCAACAAGGCTGACGACACTTCGGCATCGTCAATGAACTCCAGCAGCGAGAAACGTACGTTACGCGTCTTCCAGCGGTCGTTGGCCTTGCGGTTGATGATGCCCACAACGCGCCCTACGGGCACCGAAGAGGACGCGCCATCCCCCACCCTATAGGCTACGAAAGACTGTAAGTCGGAAAACTCGAAGGCCGGATTCTTCCTTGGATTGAACAAGTTGCGAATGTCACTTTCCAAGTCTGGCACGTATTGCGCACAATCCTTGTATATAGAATAAGGCAGATGAACAAAGTCGTTCATTTTTTCCTTACTATCGACTTTCACAACGTCTATTTTTGCCATACCCATGTCAAGAATCATCAATTGTCAATAACCACTTTATACTTAGTCCGATACTCTAACGGTGTCAGACCTGCCTGTTCACGGAAATACTGTCCGAAGAACGACGAATTGGGGAATCCCTGCCGGCTGGAGATTTCCTTTACCGTCAGGTCGGTGTTACGCAGCAGGGCATAGCAGTCTTCCATGACGCCATCCACTATCCAGCGCATAGGCGACTTGCCGCTGACGTTACGGCAGACGGTGGAGAGATATTTCGGGGTGATGCAAAGCTGGTCGGCATAGTAAACCACCTTCCGGCGCTTCTGCTGCTGATGCTGCAGCAATTCAAGAAACTGGTTGAACAGCTGCCTCTCCCTGTCGGACGGCGCGTCGCTGCCTGCACTGACGGCCGTGACGTCATGCCGTAACAGCTCCTCACAAATTATCAGCAGTAACATTCGCAGGGACGTCAGCACAAACTCACGGAACAAAACCGGTTTCTCACCCTTGAAGATGCTATGCGTATGGCTTTGCAGTGCTTCCGACCACCGCCGCGTGTCTATCACGTATGTCTCATGCAGATACATGCCGCGGTTCCAAATGTCAATCTGAGGGCCCAATACCGACTTCAGCACACGGTCGCTGACGAGCAGCGCTTCTGCATCGACATCGGTACTGACCATCATCGGATGCAACAGTTTCTGAGCAGGCACCAGCAGCATCTGTCCTGCCGACACCTTCACCTGCTGACTGCCGCCCAGTTCAAGCAGCACCCTTCCCCGGCGACAATGAATAATGGCATTATAATCCATCTTGACCGGCGAGACTGTTGAAAGCTTTTCCACCTCGTTCAAGCTGTCAAGAAACATTACCTCGTCTTCTATGACAAAGGTTGGGGCCTGCCCGCCCAATAGTGCTATTGCATCTGCCATGTATGGTCGTGTTTGTAATTTGCGTGCAAAATTAAACATTTCCCGCCAAAACCAAACGTCGGTTTTTTCGCTGAGAGTGTCCTATACCGCTCTTCTTTCTCAAAATTAACAATTTCAATGAAGAATGGAACAGTATAGCGGTTCTGAGCAGAAACAAAAAGAGGGGATGCCACGTGGGCTACCCCCTTTTCTGTTATGCTATAGCTTATGAATAATCTACAAACTATACCTTGATCTCAACCTCTACACCACTGGGGAGTTCAAGCTTCATCAGGGCGTCAACGGTCTTGGCCGTCGAGCTGTAGATGTCTATCAGACGCTTGTAGTCTGACAGCTGGAACTGCTCACGAGCCTTCTTGTTGACGAAGGTTGAGCGGTTTACGGTGTAAATACGCTTGTGGGTGGGAAGGGGAATCGGTCCGCTAATGATAGCACCTATGGCCTTCACAGCCTTCACAATCTTCTTTGCTGACTTGTCAACCAACTTGTTCATAGCTGTGGGGACAGATACCTGAGTCATAGCAGCCGTCATACCCAAGTACCTGTCCCAGCGACTATTCTTCTTACTGCAGTTCGTACCAAGTGTCCTCTTCCTGCGTAGCACCTTGGCTGCCTGACAGCGTAGCTGGTTCTTTGCTTCCGGCCAGAATATGGTGATGCTGCTGCAACTGAACCACCTTCACGGTTGGCTTCTGATAATCCTTCTTAATCATAATTCGTTTAATTAGTGGAATTCGTGGTTTTATTTGATGATTACCTTCTTTCCGTTATTCACGTAGATGCCCTTCACGGTAGGCTTGCCCTCGATGCGGCGACCGTCCAGAGAGTACCAGGCATCCTTGTCGAAAGTCACCTCGCCCGTCTTCGTCTGCAAGTTGCCGATGGCCGTCACCTCGCCGTCGGCTCCAATCAGGCGCACCTTGATGGTCTCAGGCAGTTCCTCGTCAGCAGCTCGGGTCATGCCGCGGGCTCCGGCGTAGTTCGCTGAGCCACTCTTATACTTCAGGTAGCATCGCATGGGCTTGATGCGAACGTATGCGCCCACCTTCACGAACTCGCCCTGACTGATGCCCTGCTCTTCCACTGCCTGAGCCGAGAAGCCATAGATGCCCGTCGGAGCCTCCGTCCATGAAATGGTCTCATAGGTTCCCAAGTAAGTCCAGTCGCCGCTCGTGGTCAAGCCTGCCGTGATGCTGGCAGGAAGCGTATACGTGCCGCTGAAATCGACGTCGCCCGTTGTCGACGGTGTGAACAGGTACGGTGTGTTAGCCACCAGATTGTCGCCCGTGTATTCCGTCATCGTGGCAATATACTCACCGCTTTCGTTCTTCGAGATGCCCGTAAACGTATAGAACGTGCCGACGCTCCCCTTTGCAAATGCGAACGGCAGGCACACCGTTGAGGACTTAGCCTCGGTGAACGAGCGCGAATAGGTCACCGTACATGTCCTCCCAGCATAAGCCTCCAATGCCGAGAGGTCATCGCTATTATCCGCAAGCTCCACTAAAGGGGGCACAAGTGTCGCAGTAAGATTGAGACCATATTTTGTATTATAGTAATCTGACACTAATCTGAGTGTCATGCTCCTTCCTGAGCTGGTGATTGTACCGACATCAACTTGCCCTGTAATCTGCCTTATTTTCGTCTCTTCGCTGGCACCGTCTCCGTCATATATATAAAAACAGTCAGCGTAATTACCATCATGAATATATACATTGCCCGTCAGCTGCAGGACACAACCTTCTGGGGCGGTCAATATTAGTATTCCTTCACCGTTGATGCTATAACTCTTATTGGGACCACCGTCGTCATAGACCTTGAACGAGCGGATGGTTGACGGGATGGCGATACTGCTTGTCCCTCTATGCGGCATGTTGATAGATATTTTGTTTGCTTCTGTCAGCGGATTTATAAACGTTGGTGTCACGGTGACGTCGGAGCCGGGCATCGTGAATGTAGCCTGGTTGGCATCGTAGTAGTCATACCAATGGCCGCCCGTGACGCCGACCCAATTATCCATGTTACCTGTAATGCTGATGCTGTTGACAATACAGCCATCTGGCGGTGTCGCCGTCAGGGTGACGACCGTATTTATATCAGCTGAGGCTGGCGATGCCGCCACACTGCCGCCCGTAGCGGGATTGTTGACGTTTACCGCATAGACAGAACTGGCTTTTATAAGTGTCGCTGTAAGGTTGAGGCCTTCCTCAATACCCGTGAAATTGATTGTCAGGCTTCGTCCTGTACTTGTAAATGTGCCGATGTTGACTTTTTCAAAACCAGAGCCCTTTTCGTACAGCAGTGTGGCACTGGTAGAACTGCCGTCATAGACTTTAAAGTTGTCTTCAAAATAAGCGTTATATGTATTAACATAACCAGTCAGTTGCAGTTGGTAGCCTTCCGGGGCGTTCAGCACGAGGTAACTGTCGCCACACATGGAGTCACCCGTTTTTCCTTGGTCATCATAAATCTTTATCGTGCTAGCCGATGCTTTCTCTAATTCCTGTACATTGTCTGCTGTCAGCGTCAATGTTTTGGTACCCGTTTTTAGCAGGTTGACAAAGTAATAACCCGCTTGACCGTATTCGAAATCCTTGTCGTCAGTCAGCCCCGTTATGCGCGTGATGAAATAGTATTTGTTTCCGTCAGCGGCAGTAACCTCTGTCGTCGGGGCACCTTCGGGAACATTCTCGCTGGTATAGACCCGCGTTCCCTGTTGGCTGGTGTTCACATGAAACGTAAAGTAGCTATTTGTGGGGGTTACCGATTGATTAAAACCGTCCCATGTGGTAAATGGTCCGCTGTAACCGTAGGTTTCATCCAAGCCAACAACGAAACTTTGTGGATTAAACAGGCAGTTGTCTATCTTGGTTTCTGACCTGTTACCTCCGACAAATCCTCCACAGCCAAAAGCATTGGGCGCATTGAAGCTCCCATCAAAATAACTGTCTTTAATATTTGGGGAACCACCTGCGACAAATCCTCCATAACCGGCACCGCCTGTAAACGATGATGTCAATGCAATGCTTGATCTGCAATTAATGATGCTTCCAGATGATGAACTATAGCCTACAAAACCACCGACACTACCATGCGTGGCATTGATGGTGCCTGTAACGTGGAGGTTCTTGATGGTAGCGTTTTCTATATATTGGAAAGGAGCGGTATAATGATTTTTGGTAGTTACATAATGAATGGTCAACGTATGGTTCTGACCATCGAAAGTACCCTGATAGGGGCATTCCGATGAAGGATCACCATTGTAAAAACCAATCATCGTCTGGTCGTTGCCAAGGTCGATGTCATCTGTCATTTTGGCATTGGCAGTATTGTTTGCCTGCACTAAGACAGAGAATAGACGCCAGTGTGCTAACGTGCTCAGTTCGTAGTAGTCGCCTGTTTTTGCCAAAGTACCATCTGTGGTAGTTACGGTAGTCACATTCGTGCAGCCTGTGAAAGCGAACGTTTCTATCTTTGTCAACGTGGCAGGAATGGTGAGCTCTGTCAGACCCGTGCAGCCTTGGAACGCATAGTTCTTAATCGTTGTCACGCCCTCGCCAAAGGTAACTGTCTGAAGGCTCGTTTTGTCCTTAAAGATGTTTTCAGGAACCGTAGCACTGTTCCATGTAACAGTATTTAAGTTGTTGCATATATAAAAAGCATCAGACGCAACAGAAGTTACGGTCGAAGGAATGGTAATTTCCTCAAGGCCTTCACTATAGTTCTTAAATGCCCTGCTCTCAATCGTTGTGACCGAAGCAGGAATTACGACGGTTTTCAACATCGGGCAGTCGCAGAGTGCATTTTGGGCGAGAGTAGTTAACTTGTTTGACAATGTTACAGAGGCAAGCTTTGCATTAACCGCCAACGCGTATTGGCCAATGGTGGTAACGGTGTTGGGCATAACAAACGCTGTCAGTTCGGCACAGCCGCGGAAGGCACTCTCGCCAAGCGTCATCAGCGCACATTCGTCATCGGGAGCAAAGGTGACACTCGTCATGGATGTTGTCCTACGAAAAGCGTCTGTGCCGATGGTCTTCACATTCTTGCCGATGGTCAGCGTTGTGAAGTTGGTCTTATCAATAAAAGCAGAAGCACCAACGGCCACGACGGGCTTACCGTCAATCACGTCGGGAATGACCAGCGCATAGTTAGCGCCAGGCGTAAAATCGTCGGCAAAACCTGTTATGGTCACTTCGTCATCCGCCACCGTATATTTGAGGTGTATGTCGTTATCCACCTCGTCTGCCCACGCCCCCGTGCAGCAGCAGAGCAGGGTCAGCATTGAAATAATAATTCTTTTCTTCTTCATACGTTTATTGATGCTTTATTATTTTGTGTCGTGCAAATATAGGTAATACCACCGAAAAGGGACTGCCAAATACGGAAAATCGACTGCCATAACGCTTTTTGGCAGTCGATTTGCGGGATAAAAGACTTTTTTCATTCACTCTTTGGGGCAAGATTCATTCACCCGTTTGGCCAAACCGCCCCAGCCATTCGGTAGTGGTCATGCCAGTAACATCCTTGAAGATGCGGAAGAAGGAACGCTCGCTGGTGAAGCCTGCCTGAGTGTATGCTTCGAAGACTTTCATATCGGGATGTTGGCGCAGAATCTGCTGCACGTAGCCGACACGATATTCATTGACGAACTGCGTAAAGGTCATACCACGCTTGTCTTTGATACAGTCGGTGACATAGCGGCTATTAGTACCCAGCACTTTTGCCACGTCAGCAACCTTAAGCTCGCTGTTTCGGAAAAGCTGCCGCTCGTCCATCAGCTGACAGATGCGCTCCAGCAATTCTTCATTCCCATTGTCGGTGATAAATTCATACTGTTCTTTACGACTTTCTGTGCTGTCAGTCTGTCGGGCAGGAGGAACGACCTTGGTTTTCAGCCTGCGAACAAACAGCCATGCACCGACCAACATCACGCCACCGATGGCCAATAAGCACCACGGCAGACTGACTGGCCAACGGTTGGCAGCCAAAGTCACGTCGTCTTGCCGGCCTAAAGGAATAAGCCAGGCTGAGGCCGTAGGGGTGAAGTTGTCGGAGTCGTAGTCGGTCTTCGAACTGCCGCCAATGATGGCCACGTTGCCCTGCGGCGTCAGCACGGGAACATAAAACCCGCAGTCGGGAAGCGGATTGGTATAGTAGAGTGTTAAAGGGGCAGGCCGCTTGGCGTAGCCGATGCTGACCACGTAGAGCCGTTTGTCCTTGTCGACACCACAAAGATAGGCTTGCTTTGCCTGACGGTCGGCCACGATGTATCCTCTGTCATAGAAGATGGGGCCAGAACCTAACGGACTCATCATGGGTATGGGACAGACGGTGGGTAGCAGTGTGAAGACGGTATCCTCGACCATCACGACGGCCATCTGTCCAGCTGGCTGACCTTTCAGCTCGGGCTTCTCACGGGTACGCTCAAAGTTCCTCACAGCCATGAGGTAAGCGTAGTGTCCCTGCGTCTCGTCACCAATGAAACCGGCATCGGCCGTTGTCGGGGCGTTATATGTCAGCGGTTTCCACTGCTGAAGTAGCGGCACGGTGAACGGTTCGCCATGCAAACGGTCGACAATGATGGTGTCGGCCAGGTGGTCACGGGTGTCACGGTCACCCACTATGAGCACATCATCCGGCGATGTCCGGAAGAGGTAGGGAACAACGCGCCCTACGGAAACAGACTTGACAGGAGTAAAGAATTTCTGTCCGTCGAATATCTCAACGACATCGTCAGCATACCAGTTGCCGGTGATGAGAACCCGTCCGCCGTCCAGCTCAATAGCCGATGCCAGTGTCCTCTTCTGGCCTAAGCAGCCAAAGCCAGTGAATGAATGGTTCGCCGGATTGTACATCTCCACACCGAAGGTCTGACCCACTCCCATCTCCTCCTTGCTGCCTCCTGCCAATAAGACCTGCCCCGAACGCAATACCAGCGCCGTACCGTGGTCGTGGGTATAGGTCATCGGCAGCTGATGCCATTCGCCGTCACTTAGGTATTCTGCCGTGGCCGTGGGCACGAAGCCATTGGTGTGGCCACCAGCCACCATCAGTTCGCCACCGGCACAGAATACGGCGTGGCCCTCACGTGGTGTATTCAGGTCAGGCAGGCGTTCAGGTACGACGTGTACCAGAGGGCATTGATTACCCTCCACAGCCAAGACCGGCGCACCAGCAGCTGACAAACAGAGCAGCAGAATGAGTCTATACATTATCATTGTTTCACTAAAAAAGCCGAAAGCCACAAGGCTTTCGGCTTCATTCTATCCGTTGGATACAGGGTACTATACCTTGATCTCAACCTCGACGCCGCTGGGGAGTTCGAGCTTCATCAGAGCATCGACGGTCTTAGCGGTCGAGCTGTAGATGTCAATCAGACGCTTGTAGTCTGACAGCTGGAACTGCTCACGAGCCTTCTTGTTGACGAAGGTTGAGCGGTTTACGGTGTAAATACGCTTGTGGGTGGGAAGGGGAATCGGGCCGCTGATAACAGCTCCTGTTGCCTTTACTGCCTTCACAATCTTCTCTGCTGACTTGTCAACCAACATGTGGTCGTAGCTCTTCAGCTTGATACGAATTTTCTGACTCATCTTGTTTAATTTACAATTTTCTGATTTACTATTTACTATTTGTTACCTCTGCCGTCGCCGTTAAAGAGTCATTTGCTCAACGACAATCGGTTTCGGGCTGCAAAGGTACGGACTTTTTTCCGAACCGCCAAACTTTTTCCCTATTTTTTCTAAAGCGGCAGCTACATCACAAGCCCTTGAGACTGATAGGACTGGCAATAAATGGTATTATGAGGAAGTAATTTTCAGCAGGCTACTTTTACCGTTGCTCTGTTCGCCAATGAACACGTTGACATTCTTCTGACTGACCATCATGGCGGTCACATGAACCACGAGGAGCAACAATAGTCTTTTTGCCATCATTATTGGTGGTATTTACTTCACCACTACCTTTTTTCCATTCTTGATATAGACGCCCTTCGAGGGATTGTCCACGAGGCGTCCCTGCAGGTCGTAGATGGCATCGCTGACCGTTGACTCGCTATCTTCCTTGACATTGTTGATGCCTGTAGCCAATTGCAAATAGAACTCCACGCTGCCGTCAATGTTTTTGGTGATATCACTGATAGTGACACCCCAGTCCGCTCCACTCATGAACTTCTGATTGCTGATGGTATTGACACCATTGCCGAAGAGATTTGAATTAGCGGCATTGTAGTTGAGTTTCGTCCCGTCGGCGGTTATCATTATCGCACGCCTCTTCGAGTACGTGTTGTTGGGGCGGTCCCATTGCCATTCGGTCGAGTCGAAGGCATAACGGCTCAGCATCAGACCGGTGCCCAGGTCGTTGGGGTACCAGGTCGAGGGCTGGCGTGTCTCGATGATGAAGTATTCCTTATAGCCTTCATTATTGGGGTCGTCGTCTCTGCGGAATACTATACAGTCGCCTGCTATATTTTCTGTTGTTCCAGGGAATAGCGTATAGGGCGGGTATAACTTATAACGACCGCTTCCGTCGGAGAGTCCTATTGACCACCATCCCAGATAACTGCGCTCATAGGCAGTATAGCCCATGGGAGTCCAGTTGCCGTTGCCTCCGCAATAGGGACCCGTATCCATCACCGACCAGTTACCAAAGGGATTATCACCCTGAACAGGGGCTTCCCCTGTCACTGGGTCATTGTCCGTGGCATACCAGTCGGGCAGTCCCAGGGCATGACCCAGTTCATGCGCCATGACACCTAAGCCTGCCAGTCCCGTCACGGTCTCTCCCTGGTCAGTCTGGTAGTCTGACAGTTCGTTGCCTATAAAGTAGGAGTTCAAGGTGACGGTGACGTTATCGACAAGCTGATTAACATGTTCTGACTCTGCTATACCAGCAAACAGCAGGACAATCAGGGGTATGCCGTCGTAATGCAGTTGGTCTTTCGCCTTGATGTCGTATTTCGCGAAGTCCACACCCGGTATCTGTGCCACTGCAGCCTGCATGGCATCGCCCGGTAACTCGAGACAGTGAAGGTCTCTGATTACGTTGTTGCCTTGCTTCACATTCTCACCATAGTAGCTGCTCGGTTTGTCGAGCGTTACCTTGCCCAGTACCTTGAAGTTGGGTTGGAACATACCCTTCGACTGCGCCACGAAGTAGTCGCGAACGCAGCCAACGCCGTAGGTCTTGCCGTTTTTCGGATTATTATACTGGAACCCCTCTTTCGTCAGGTAGTCCTGTATGAATGCCGGTGTGTGTTCTATATTGAACTTTACGTCGCTGAATTCTACCATCAGCACCGGTATTTCCCACTCGCCAATACTGTACTGGCTGCCTTGGGCATTCCATCCTATGTTTCCCAGTCCGTCGATAGTCGATGTACAAATGGCGCGACGTAACGGGCTGCTGAACCGATCCTGAATGGCACGGCGCTGGGCGTTAATAGTCTTTAAGTCGGTCATGACGAAGGTGTCACCCTGACGCACATCGCACCGTCCCTGCGCATCGCGCCACCAACTGCTGTATTCATCACCACGGGCCTCGACGCTTACCGTTGTTCCGTCGGCAAGCGTCACCGTTATCCATTGCCCCGGACGTACGGGAACAGCCTCTGCTGCCATGCCAAAGAGCAGTGCGGCGGCAGCCATCAACCAATATCTTCTTGCTTTATTCTTTTATGTACCTTTATTCTTAATGTTTGAAAACTATTAATAAACAAAAAAAACAACTGCTGGTCATAGTTGGTATGCTCAGCGGTTGTTTTTTATTGTTGAGTTATATTTCTTGCTTATACCAAGTCTGCACGGCCCTTGACCTCCTCGAGCACGGCCTTAGCCAGTGCTGAAGACAGCGGAGCATGGTGGTCATACTCCATAGAGCTGGTAGCACGACCAGAGGTAATGGTACGCAGAGCGGTCACATAACCGAACATCTCTGACAGGGGAACCTGAGCCTTGACGACACGGGCACCGCTGCGAGCCTCTTCCATACCCTCTACCTGGCCACGGCGCTTGTTCAGGTCGCCGATGACGTCACCCATGTTCTCCTCAGGTGTCACCACCTCGAGCTTCATGATGGGCTCCATCAGTACGGGCTTAGCCTGAGCGCAGACAGCCTTGTAAGCCAGCTGTGCAGCAATCTCGAACGAGAGCTGGTCAGAGTCAACGGGGTGGAACGAACCGTCAACCACCGTTACCTTCAGCGAATCCATGGGGTAGCCACCCAGAATACCATTCTTCATGGCAGCCTCGAAGCCCTTCTGGATAGAGGGGATGAACTCCTTAGGAATGTTACCACCCTTCACCTCGTTCACGAACTGCAGACCGCCGTTCTCCTTGATATCCCAGTCAGCGTCAACCGGACCGACGTTCACGATGATGTCTGCGAACTTACCGCGACCACCTGACTGCTTCTTATATACCTCACGGTGACCCATGACGGTCTTGGTGATGGCTTCCTTATAGTTCACCTGGGGCTTACCCTGGTTACACTCAACCTTGAACTCGCGCTTCAGGCGGTCAATGATGATGTCGAGGTGAAGCTCACCCATACCCGAGATAATGGTCTGACCACTCTGCTCGTCGGTACGTACGGTGAAGGTCGGGTCTTCCTCAGCCAGCTTGGCCAGACCGTTGTCTAACTTGGCAACGTCAGCCTGTGACTTCGGCTCAACGGCGATAGAGATCACGGTGTCGGGGAAGGTCATTGACTCCAGCACGATGGGGTGCTCCTCGTCGCAGAGGGTGTCACCCGTGCGGATGTCCTTGAAGCCTACGCCAGCACCGATGTCGCCGGCATCGATAGACTCCATGGGAATTTCCTTGTTAGAGTTCATCTGGAACAGACGGCTGATGCGCTCCTTCTTGCCCGAACGGGGGTTGAAGACGTAGGAACCGGCCTTCACGCTACCTGAATAGACGCGGAAGAACACCAGACGACCCATGTAGGGATCAGTAGCAATCTTAAAGGCCAGGGCAGCTGTCGGCTCGTCCTCGCTGGGCTTGCGGCCCTCTTCCTCCTCAGTGTTGGGGTTGGTACCCATCACCACCTCCACGTCAACGGGAGCAGGCAGGAAAGCGCAAACATAGTCGAGCAGCGGCTGTACACCCTTGTTCTTATAAGAAGAACCACAAATCATCGGCGTGCAGGCCATCGAGATAGTACCCTTGCGGATGGCGGCGATGATTTCCTCCTCAGTGATAGAGGCGGGGTCGTCGAAGTACTTCTCCATGAGGGCCTCGTCATACTCGGCAGCAGCCTCTAACAGCTTGTTACGCCACTCGTCGCACTCGTCAGCCAAGTCAGCGGGAATGTCCTCAATGTCGTACTCAGCACCCATGGTCTCATCGTGCCACAGGATAGCCTTCATCTTAATCAGATCGACCACACCCTTGAAGTTCTCCTCAGCACCGATGGGCACCTGGATAACAACGGGGTTAGCACCCAGGATGTCCTTCATCTGCTGAACAGTCTCGAAGAAGTCAGCACCAGAGCGGTCCATCTTGTTCACGTAGCCGATACGCGGAACGTTGTACTTGTCAGCCTGACGCCAAACAGTCTCAGACTGGGGCTGAACGCCGTCAGCGGCACTGTAGGTAGCTACGGCACCGTCGAGCACGCGCAGTGAGCGCTCTACCTCGGCAGTGAAGTCAACGTGTCCCGGAGTGTCAATCAGGTTGATTTTAAAGGTCTTGTTGTTCCAAGTCCAGTTACAGGTGGTAGCAGCCGATGTAATCGTGATACCACGCTCCTGCTCCTGAGCCATCCAGTCCATGGTGGCTGCACCATCGTGCACCTCACCAATCTTATGTGTTTTACCCGTGTAGAAAAGGATACGCTCCGACGTGGTGGTCTTACCAGCATCAATGTGAGCCATAATACCAATGTTACGGGTTAAATGTAAATCGCGGTTTGCCATTTATGTTTTCTTTATTTACCCTTTTACTTTTTTACCTTTTTACCTTTCTATTATATTAGAAACGGAAGTGTGCGAAGGCGCGGTTAGCCTCAGCCATGCGATGCATGTCCTCCTTACGCTTAAAGGCACCACCCTGATTGTTATAGGCGTCCATAATCTCAGCAGCCAGCTTGTCAGCCATTGACTTGCCACTGCGCTTACGTGCAAACGAAATCATGTTCTTCATGGACACGCTCTCCTTACGGTCGGGGCGAATCTCAGTAGGAACCTGGAACGTAGCACCACCGATACGGCGGCTCTTCACCTCTACCTGAGGAGTAATATTGTCGAGAGCCTGCTTCCAGATTTCCAGAGCCGACTTCTCCTCGTTCTGCATCTTGGCCTTTACGGTATCAAGAGCATTGTAGAAAATCTCGTACGATACGGACTTCTTTCCGTCGTACATCAGGTGGTTCACAAACTTCGACACTTTCTTGTCGTTGAAGACTGGATCCGGCAGGATCACTCTCTTCTTAGGTTTTGCTTTTCTCATTGTTGTTTTTGAATGTTTTGTTAAAATTCTGCTTGGGGCTGTTCTTTCTTGTTCTTCAACGCTCGCTCCTGAGCATTTACTCAACCTGTCGTTAACTCCAGCAAAACGGGTTTTCTTTTTTTAAGTTTCTGAGTTTCAAAGTCCTTGAGTCTCTGAGTTCTTATTCTCTGAGTTTCCGGTTTTGAGTGCCGCTCCTCTCCGAGCCAACTCAAAAACCCAAAAACTCAAAACTCATCAACTCTTTTCTTACTTCTTCTGCTTCGGACGCTTAGCACCGTACTTGGAGCGGCGCTGAGTGCGGTTAGCAACACCGGCGGTATCGAGCGTACCGCGAACGATGTGATAGCGTACACCGGGAAGATCCTTTACACGACCACCGCGAACAAGCACGATTGAGTGCTCCTGCAGGTTGTGTCCCTCACCGGGGATGTACGAGTTAACTTCCTTCTGATTTGTCAGACGAACACGGGCTACCTTACGCATAGCCGAATTAGGCTTCTTCGGGGTCGTGGTATAGACACGAACACAAACGCCACGACGCTGGGGACATGAGTCCAGAGCGGGCGACTTGCTCTTGTCAACGAGCACCTTTCTGCCTTTTCTTACCAATTGTGAAATTGTAGGCATAATACTTTTACTTTAAATTTATTTATATATTATTTTGTTTATATTCAGCATATTACGCAGATAGCGCGCCCTTTATAAAGGCGTTTCGGGCTGCAAAGGTACAACAATTCCCCGAAACTACCTAATATATTATGAGAAAAATCTTTCTGCGATATTGTTATTTAAACAAAAATAACATTATTAACAATTTTTGGGCTCAGTGGACTAAGGTCGAAGGTCTAAGGGTTGAGCGTTGAGGGTAGAGCGTTGAGCGTAGGCTGGCTCCCTTTGACCTTTGACTGGTTCCCTTTGACATCAGTCCCCAAGCCTTTGACCTTAGACCTTAGACAGGTCCCCTTTAACGCTCAACGCTCAACCCTCTACCCTCAACCCTTAGACCTTAGACCAAAAAAATCACGCCTGTCCCTTGTTGATGTCAAAGGGAGCGATGGTGCCGCCCTTCTGATCGGGGATGCGGATGGGACCGAAGGCCCGCTCGTAACGCATAATGTTCTCCTGCAGGGCACCCAGCAGACGCTTAGCATGCTCGGGAGCCAGCAGCACGCGGCTCTTCACCATAGCCTTTGGCACGCCGGGCAGCACCCGTGCAAAGTCAATCACAAAGTCACTCGACGAATGAGTGATGATAGCAAAATTTGCATATTCTCCCTGTGCCACGTCCTGCGGCAGTTCCAGTTGTAATCCCTGTTTTTTGTTGTCGTTTTCGTTCATTTCCTATTCTTATTTATATATAGCGATGCAAAAGTAAGTCTTTTTTTTGAATTACCGCACTTTTTCGACCGTTTTTTTCAAAAAGGGCGAAGGGTTGAGGGTTGAGCGTTGAGGGTTGAGCGTTGAGCGTCAAAGGTCAAAGGTCAAAGGTCTAAGGGGACCGGTCTAAGGTCTAAGGTCAAAGGTCTAAGGGTTGAGCGTTGAGCGTCAAAGGTCAAGGGGGGCGGTCAATGCACAATGTTCAAAGGTCGAAGAGAGACGCTCAACACTCAACGCTCAACACTCAACACTCAACGCTCAACACTCAACACTCAACAAACTTCCTTCAAAGAAGAAGTCCGCGAGGTCATAGTTGTCGCTCGTCTGCACGTCGAACATCGTGGGTGTCTCCACCTTGATGTCACGCATGATGATGTTGTTACAGCGCGAACGGGGCATGTCGGGCCGGTTGCCGGGCTTATAGAACTGCGTCCACGGGTGAATGAAGAGGAAGCGGCCGCAACGGCCCGTGATGTCCTCCACCAGCACATACTCATAGTGCTGCGGCGTGTCAGGCCTCATCTTCAGCCACAGCACGCGGTCGGCAGCCTCCGTGTGGCACCGGCGCAGAATGATGTTTCGATCGTGCAGCGACTCCGACCCTAACGTCAGGCAGCCGTGCACCCTGCCGTAGCGGCAGTCCTCTATCAGAATGCGCTCGTTAGGTCCGTTAGTGCTGTCCTTGTCGGCCCAGGTACCTTTGCCGCCCTTCAGCACCACAGCATCGTCGTTGACGTGCATGAAACAGCCCCTCACCAGCACATCACTACAGGCATCAATGTCGATGGCATCCGACGACGGGGCGCCACGTGTGGGATCCTCGCTCCATACGTCCTTTGTGGGAGCATAGATGTAACAGTCTATGTAGCGCACATGGTGGCTCTTATAAACATGGTTTGTCCAGAACGGGCTGTTCACCAAGCGCACATCCTGAATGGTGACGTTACGTGAGTTCGACACGTAGGTAAGCCTTGGCCGCTGCGAGTCCTTGTTCGTACACTCAGGGTTCCACCGCCGGCGGAGCCAGAAGTCCCGCCAGTACTGCAGCCCGTTGCCGTCGATGGTGCCCTTGCCCGTAATGGTGAAGCCGTCGAGTCCGTCGGCATTGACCAGCGCCGCAAAGTAGCGGCACGTCTCACCCTCTATGCGGGTGGTCATCACGGGGAAGTCAATGATGCGGTCAGAGCCCTTCAGCCGTCCCTGCCCGGTAACGTGCAGATGCGTGCCCTGCCGGAAGAAGAGCGCTCCCGTCAGGAAAGTGCCCTCTGGCACCACTACCACGCCCCCACCCTCCTGGGCACAGCGGTCGATGACGGCCTGAATCATGGCCGTCTGCACCATGTTGCTGTCACGCCTCACGCCATAATCGGTCAGCACGTATCGCCGGCCCAAGGTGTTCACATCCACCCTGCCCGACTGCATGAACCACTCGTCCATCGGCGTGCCGTCAGGCCACGTCTGTCCCACGGCAGCCACCGTGGCCAGCACCATCCACATCATTAAAAACCTTTTCCTGTTCATCTCTTCGTCAGTCTGTTTTCTCCTATTTATATATATAACGCTCGCAAAAGTACGAAAAGTCAGGAAAAGAACAAAATAAAAACCGGAAATAATACCGAAAAAGCGCCACCTACCCTCACAGGCAGGTGACGCATCTTCACATATAGATTCATGTCATACAGAGCATACTGACATGAAACATTCCTCGTTGATTACCAGTCTTCTTCTTCGTCTTCCTCTTCGTCGTCAACATAGCCATGTCTTCCGCTGAATCTGGGAGACTGAGCCTGACTAGGATCAATTTTATCATTACTCTTAGGAAGAGAACCAGCCAAAAGGCAGCTTCCCACCCGAAGGTTCATCACATAGACCTCTGGATTCAAATACATCTTTTTCATAATTCTTCTTCTTTTATTTATCCGTAGGCACTCCCCGCCCCTCTCAGGGGAGGGGCAGGGGTGGGGTACGTTTATTATTTTACCATTACCTTTTTACCATTCACAATGTACAGTCCCTTTGTAGGCTGAGCCACACGGCGGCCGTCCAGTGTATAGCATCCCTCAACGCTCAACGCTCCACGCTCAACGCTGTTGATGCCTGTTGTACCCTCGCCATTGAAGTCAAGACCAAGTGCAGGAGCCTGGCCTCCATCTTCAACACGCAGGTATGCCTTGCCTGCTGCTAAAGTACCTGCATTTGAAGCATGGAATGCACCTTCATACAGAATGTAGTCCGTAGCATTTGTGTTACCAATTTCCGTTGCCACGGTAACGCCCGTGAGCAAGTTGCCCTGAAGTGCAGTAGCCTCAGCTACAATAGGAACCTCAAACGAATTAGCCGTTCCCGTTTTCCTCAGGATAACGCCAGCACCAGCAGGTACAGTACCCTCTACCTTTTCTGTAGTAACGCTGGCCTCATTCACCTTCGTCACGATATAAACTTCCAAGCCATCAACACCAGAAAAGTCAAGATTGCAAGCTCGACTCAATGTAATATAATCATAAGCAGTTTCTAAAGCGATAGTAGTCTGTTCTGGACTATCATCATCATCACGCTCATAGAGGTAAATGTCTCTCTGGCCTTGTTCGTAGCAAGAGAACAGACCACTATTACCGCTATTATATCTTATTATTTTACGTTTGATATTGGGATTTGTTGCAGTAATAATTGCAGCACCGCTTTCAGAATTAAAATCAATCGTCCATGAGCCATTACCATTTGCATCAAGCTCACTTTCTGTTCTCATGTAATTTCCTGTACCAGTACCTTGAGCTGCATAGAGATAGCCTTGTGCATCTTCATCATAAAGTGTATAATAGCCGGTAGTATTGTCCACACCTATCTGTACCTCATATACCTTCTTATCAGAAGTAACTGTAGCGACATCACCTTCAACACTTACCTCTACAGCTGAACGGTTATTAGTATTCTGAGCACCCATAGCCTTATAAACATCGTTGTTCACACCGACAATGATATAATGCTTACCAGGGGTAATGCTTGTAGCCAGCGTATAGGTTGTAGCCTCAACATACTCGGCTTGCGTAATAGTAACTACATTAGAATAAACATCGTTAGTTTCGCTATCGAGTCCATACACTTTCAAGTAAGCGGTACGAGATTCACCTGCATTCGCCTCGATAACGTATTCAATGTTTTTGTTTGCGTCAAAGTCAGCAACAATCCAATCGTAGGTTGCATCTGCCCCTTCTGCATCGCAGAACTTAATCTCAACAAGATCTGTATCTACATTTTTGTATGTCACAGTTAGCGTACCCTCTGTTTCAGCAGCGTTTGCATTTACCTCTACAGGAGCAATAGTTATCTTTGGGGTAGTGTCTTCAGGACGATTCAGAGAAACGATATAGTTTCCCGAAGCAACCTCAGGAGAATCTTGATACATTGTCAACATACCATAAATCACCACTTCGTCACCAACTAACAGGTCATCAGCATTGCTGAAAGCTTCATTATTCAGGCCTTTTCCCTTATAAACAAGCAGTTCTGTTCCAGTAGTACCATCGTCAGAAATATAATAGCGATAATTTGTCCCGTCACCAACAATACTTGTATTATAGAAACTAGACACAATTCCCTTGATATAAACTTCTGCAGATGTAGGTGTAGCTTCTATAGCCTGTGCAACAGTATAAGGTTTATTCTCTGAGCCAGGAGCATTCGGATTTGCTGCCTGTATTACAGTAGCATCCTTTGTCAAAGTGCCGTATGTCAGCGTAACGGTTGCTGTACGTTCCGCACCTTCGTTAGCAGTTGTCGTGAAAGTCACCTTGTCGGTAGCAACTCTAACATTAGAAATCCATTCTGCTTCAGTTCTTGCACTCAAAGATGTACCATCAACAGGGTTATTGATAGTATAAGCAATCTCACCGCTGGTTGCATTGTAAGCCAATTCAACCTCTCCATTAGCAACAATCTGCGGGTCAGTTGAAGGCTTGGCAATTGTAATTGGTCCTACGCCAACATTGGAGCCCTTAGTAAAGACAAGCTTTACATATCTGTCATTAGCACCAAAACCACTCGATGTTTCAAGAGTAAGGACATCATTCTTTGCTCCACTGATAGTCAACTCTTCAACATCAGTAAATGTCTCACCATCCGAAGAACCCTGTACGGTGATTTTTGATGAGTCAGATCCACCCAGCATCTTTACACCGATGGTCACCTTACCCGGCTGACTATCCGTCTTAATCAGAATATAGTCGCCTGTTGTATCGAACTTAACAAGATAAGGAGCATTGCCTTGTGAATAGTTATCTCCAAGACCATTTGCTGTAACACCATCCAAAGCCGTCAAATCTGCCTTTGTTCCACCTTCCCATGAGAAAGGAAGGGTAACATAATCAACACCAGAAGAAACAGCCTTCCACTTTGCATAAAGAGTGGTATTGCCTGTTATGGAGAATGTTCCACCAGCATTATAACTGTCACCTGAGCCATCGGCCTTTGTGTTCCAACCATCGAACTCAAAGTTACTCTTAGCCAAATCGCCAGTATTTCCTTTTACTGTAACTTGCGCGTTAGCTTCGTATTCTGTTTCATCAACAGGAACAGTTCCCGAAGTGGCGCCATTAGCATCATAGGTAACTGTATAAGTAACTGTTTCACCAGCCTTAGTTCCTGTAAGTGTTATAGAATTAATACCTGCACCATGCGAACTACCTGCAGAGGTCGCATTAGTACAAGTAAACACCAATACAGCTTTAGTCATGGAGGAAGAAGGCGTGAAGGTAATGTCTGTCAACGAAGTAGTAGCGCTGGTACCTGTTGCATCTGTCGTGCCGACAGAATTGCCCCCAATTGATGCATCAATTGTTGCCTTACTACCTATTAAAGTTCCATAGCGGCGTGCCTTAATTGATATAGTCACCTTAGAATATCCTGATAAATCAAAAGCAGGAGAAGTGATATTCTCTCCAGCACCAATAATAATACAGTCAGTACGACCTGTACCTGTACCTGTAGTTGTCCAACCTTCTGTGTAAGTCTCATTCTTACCGTCAAAGGTTGCTGTGGCGATTTCTTCCGCCCACACTTTCCCGACACCTGCTATGATGGCGAATAGCAGGAGCCATGATTTTAGTAAAGTTTGTTTTCTCATTTTGTTTTAATTTTATTATTAGTTATAAGTTATTATTGCTCTTACTTCATCATTCTTTTTTTTGAGCAAAAAGCATGTACAATGATTCAATTTGCAAAAGTAATGTTTTTTTCTGAAATAAAGAAGAAAACAACCGACTTTTTTACTTTTGACCTATAGGGAAGAAAAAAACAGCAACAAATATTGGTTATGGCTTCAGTTCGTTGAACATCTCAATTTCTTCTTCAAAACGTTGGATAATTTCTTCGAATTGCGGATGAGTCCTCTGCACAATCAGTGCAACATATTCACGTCGGCCCTCACCCTTCACCTCAGAAGACCTTATTGCATATTTCTTCTGTTGCTCATAACCGCTAAACCAACGTAAGAAAAGGCGATTACGCATTGCCTGCTGCCCATTATCCGTGCTGCACATGTAGAGCAGCACTTCAGGATTCAGTCTAAAGAACTCTTCGATAATGCACACTACCGTTTGGGCAATCTTTGCATCACCAGGCGATTTTGCATGATTGGGGTTGGTCAAGTTGAACCAGTAGGCTGTATAGTATGGATTGCTGTCAAGTTCGAAGTCAACTGCGTAAAGTATGTCAAAGTCAGTCTTGAACAAATATTTGCCAGTTTGTCCAAGATAAACTTGATACTCAGCATGCGAGTTAATCATTTCGAGATTCAGCGTTTTCATACTATACTGAAAAATCGAAATAATGTGATTCCTTTGCGCGACGATTTTCCTCCATCAGCACCTGAAGTTCAAGCTGGGTTTGCTCTTCCCAAGCCTGCTTCCGCTCCCTGGCCTCTTGCAGCCAAGCCAGTACTTCCTCGCGAGTGCGACGTTTGTAAGTTCCTGCTTCTGCCATAATCTTTACGTTTGTTCAATTTGCAAAAGTAATGGTTTTTTCTGAAATAAAGAAAAAAACGGCCGACTTTTTTACTTTTGACATTTTGAGAGGTGGAAAAGCACCCACTTAGGAGAGGCAAACATGCCACTTTGCTATGCTAAATGTGCCACTTACGTTTCCAAGTGACGCACTTGTTGGCAGAAGCGGCATGTTTATTGCCAAAACATGCCAACACCTACCTCAACAGGCCCGAAACACCGATACACACAGGCTTTCCGGCACGGTAGGTGTTGCCTTAACACCTACCTATCACCTACCTGACACCTACCTTCAGTTCTCATTCCTCATTTCCCATTTCTCATTTCTTGGTGGTAGGTCTTAGGTAGGTGTTTGGGCAACACCTACCGTGCCTCAAACCCAGTGTACATCGGCCTTTCAGCGTGTCAGAGGTAGGTGGTAGGTGTTTGCGGAAAAAACTTTTTCTTTGCTTACTCCAAACCATTTGATACCCGGCACCTGGCTGTCCCTTACCCGGCACCTATCTGTCCCTTACCCGGCACATAACTTCCACTTAGGTGCCGCCTAACACCTCGTTAATGCGCATTTAACGCCTCGCTAAATCACATTTAACGGCAAAGAAAGTACGGATATATTTTGGGCCACGGATGAACACGGAATTTCACGGTCATGCCTGCTCCGTGATAATCCGTGTGCCCCCGTGGCTATACAACATTGCACATACTCAAACTGGCACTTTGCTTACGGAGAACTCCCAGTTTGCCTTACTTAAAGTCAAAGGGCCCAGAGGCAGCAACACCCCTGAGCCCTCATTAGAGTTTCACTTGTCTGGATTACCAGTCTTCAGAGCCGCCGTTGTCGAACCAACGAGAAGCATTATCGTCGTAAACACCATTGGTATCAGTAGCATCTTCATTCACGGGCTGAGGATCTGAAGCTGCCAAAACAGTCATGGTCTGCATCTGAACTACTTCCATCTCTGGATTGATATATTCTTTCTTCATTATCTTGTTTCCTTTCTTTTTGTTTTATGTCACACAGAAATCACGGAAATCACGGAAATACTATTAACGTGTTTGAGTGCTATCTGTATGGCCTTAATTATTTATTTCTATTCCGTAGGCACTCCCCGCCCCTCTCAGGTGAGGGGCAGGGGTAGGGTACGATTTACTTAATCACGACCTTGAGCTACGCTCGAGCTAGTTCACGTTTGGAAGAACTCGAGCAAGCTCATTTCTTCTCTCACTTAATCACTACCTTTTTACCGTTCACAATGTACAGACCCTTAGTAGGCTCAGCTACGCGGCGGCCATCCAGCGTGTAGTACTGGTTGTCGTTGACTGTACGCTCAATATTCTGAATGCCGGTTGTCTCGTCACCAAAAACGAGATCCAGCTCAGGTGCACCAGAGGTTGAAACATCATAAGTAGTGCTCAAGTAAGCGCGGTTAGCACGCAGGCTGGCACCTGTTGCCTTCTTGAACTTACCCTGCTGGAGGATATAGTTGTACTTGCCTTCATCAGTCCAGGGAACAGCAGTCTGTGCAGTTACACCAACCATTTCATTGTCAACGTCAATAGTGTTTGTGGTAGTGGTGGTAGGAATATCCTGCTCACCCGTGGTCTCGCTATAGAGCACTACACCAGTATTGGCAGGAACAATGCCATCAACAATCTTAGTCAGCACAACCTTACCCTTTGCCTCATCGTATGCTGCAGTATAAGCATCAACACCACTTCCAGAGAAGTCAAGAGCATATTCGCTGCAATAAGTTCCATATCCATTTCCAGAAGTGGAGATATTTACTGTTGCAGAAGCTGGTTGTAGCGTTATAGTCGCAGAAGTAAATTTTGTGTAATCTTTTCCACTATCTCTAGATAAAGTGAATTCTGACGCAAATCCTGTCCACGTCTTTGTTGAGTAATCAAACGTACCTGTATCAGCTGTTGGGGCTTTTGCTTCGCTTGTTGTTCCCTCGAAAACTACTTCTGTAAAGACATAACCGCTGGGAGCAGTAAAAGTCAGAGCAGAGCCATTATATATTCGAAGATCTTTTGTCTTGATATACATATTTGTGGCTTCTGCATATTTAACCTCGACATTATCTTTTGTTCCCTCATAATCTTGTTTGGTAACATCAGCACCAGCATCTGCAGCTACGCCAAAGAGAGTTGCCCAATCATCAATAACGACAGTTGTCGGCTGTACATACTCATTAACCGTAATTTCGTATGTTGCCTCCTTTGTAACATTTTTTTCGGTATATGTTACTGTAACAGTTTTTGTACCAGCAGTTGTCATATCAGGATCTGAGTAAGTTGCCACATTTGTAACATTTTTACTGGTATTATCATCATAATTGGCAGTTACGGTTAGTCCGTCATGGTTAAACGTTTCGAACTGAGTGAAAACTGTTGCATAGTCTCCTGATAGCGTAATACTAGTCAGCGTAGCAGGGGCATTTACGGTAATATTGTATGTAGCTGTTTTTGTAACGTTGTTTTCAGTATAAGATACTGTTACTGTCTTATTTCCAGTCGTTGTCATATCAGGAGAAGAGAACGATGCACTGTTCGTAACGTCAGCAGTATTGCTGTTTTCATAGGTTGCAGTGACAACAACGCCATCGTGAGTGAACACATCTCCCTGATGGAACACGGTCTGATATGAACCCGAAAGAGCAATGGATGCAAGTGGAGAAGCATCTTCCTTAACATAAAGCACTACTGCTTTACCTGTGGACGATGTATAGCAACCAAATTTGTTTGTACTATTTGTATTATGTCTTACTTGCTTTCTCGTAGAGCTGTCAGTTACGCCAGAAACGTTACAAGTAAATGAACCGTCTGATGCTATTGTCCATTTGTTGGCATTTCCGGTAGTAAAGTTAATCTGAAAGCCATTCTTTTTCCATGAAAGTAATTCATTTGTTCCAACATCAAATGTCCAGGCATCAGTCTCACCACCTACTGTCATCACACATACAGTGGAAGTAGCCGATAACGTAATTTTAGAGTCAGTAATCGTAACATCTGTTCCAGAATAATTAGCATCATTCTGCATGGCTTGATTGTTATCTTCACAAACAAAGATAATCTTACTGCCTACGCTTACTTGAGTTGAGTTTGTAACTTTAACAAAAGTATTTTGTGCCCACGTACTTCCCACGCCTGCTATCAGGGCGAATAGCAGGAGCATTGGCTTAAGTAATAATGCTTTTTTCATAATCTTTGAAATTTAATTGTTATTATTTTGTTATTGTTTGAATTTATCCAATGGCTTTATATAATGTTTCGAAAATGTCTTTGCCTATTGCAAAAAACATAGCGACTAACGTTGCCCAGAATGTCCATCGAGCATATTTTGTCTGTCGTTTAGAATCCTCGAAAGTTTTCAAGGCATATTCAGTTTGTTTTTTAGCCTCAAGCAATGCTTTGTCATCTTCTGTCATAAAATTATCATTGACAAGGTCATAAAGACTTTGATCTATCTTTACATAGCATTGAGTGTCCTTTGCAATCATGTCTTTAGCAGTCTGAAGGAACTCTAAGGTCCTTGAAACCTGTTGGGAAAGGAAATATCGTTCTAATTGGGTTACAGGTTCCAGAGAGCCGTCGGAGTAATAGTCGATATAGCGTTCCTTCTCGAGTGTATTAAGCAAGATGGCAACGTCCTCAATGTGTCTTTCTACAGTTTCAGTATTGCCGTTCTCTTTACACCTATAGCGGCATATACCTTTTCCTTCCCAACTCAAGGAGATACCTTCATTAACAAGACACTTGCTAATGAGGCCACCATCAAGGTAGGAAATAGCAGAATCCACTTTTTTTGCTTGGCAGATTCTTTTGATATAGTCTTTCTCTCTGTTGTTAAATCTTTTCATTTCTGGAAGGCAAATCTCCTCTGTCCTCGCCGTCCCTCGCGCGCGAACATTATTAAAATATGCATATACAGAAGAAGCGTGGAACTGTATGCTCCACATCCCTGGTCTTAGGCTCTGGTAAACCCACAATAAACGATATAGATACAACATGCGCACGCTGAACGCGTGAACCGTTGATACCCTATCTTGTTATTGTTTTTGAAATTTACCAGATTTCAGACCACAAGACAGAAGTATTCGTATCTACCGCCCATGCACTCGATACACTACCTACTATCAGGGCACATAGCAGGAGCATTTTTGTTAGAAAGTTTTGTTTAACCATAATTAGTTTTGTTTTTTTAATTGTTATTATTATTGTTATTGTTGAATTCTTATCGAATCTTTACTGCATTTATTTAGTCTTGTTGCCTTGCGGCATCGTTATTTCGGATTTGGAAATCCTGATACTCACCGCAGTTGGATTGCAAATCCAACTGAACGGTTGTCCGCTTTTGTCCTCCCCCTAAGCAGGGGGAGTTAGAGGGGGTCTTTTTGACCTTTGTCCTTTGACCTTAGTCCTTTGACCTCCCCCAAACAGGGGGAGTTAGAGGGGGTCCGGGCCTACACAACGACATTAGCCCCTGAATAGGCTTACCCCCTACTCAGGTGCGCATAAAACCCATTATGAATAAGGCTGTTATGGCACGTCTCATTATTAGTTATTTAGTAAATAATTAGTTTGGAGCCTAATACTCCGCTGCAAAATTAGAAATAAAAACTGACATAGCCAAACAAATCAGTAAAAAACTACAAAAAGTTACGAAAAGGGTTACGAAAAAAGGACGGCAGGCTACAGCCCCCTCAGGCTTCCCCAGTAAAAGCCCCGAAAGCTACTTTCGTAAACTTCCGGGGCCGGCTATACAACATTGTGGGAATGTCTAAAATGTTATCTCACATCGTCGAGAACGGCGTCTTCGGCAAAGTCGAGCACGTTCTTGCGGTTAGCCTGCATGCGCTCGTACTCCTCCTTGGAGCCGACGATAATCTTCTCGAACTCACGCTGACCAGTACCGGCGGGAATGAGGTGACCCGTGATGACGTTCTCCTTCATGCCCTCTAAGTAGTCCACCTTACCGCGGATGGCAGCTTCGTTGAGCACCTTCGTGGTCTCCTGGAACGATGCGGCCGACATGAACGACTTGGTCTGCAAAGCCGCACGGGTGATACCCTGCAGAATCTGCGTAGAAGTGGCGGGCACAGCATCGCGGACCTGAACCAGGCGAAGGTCACGGCGCTTCAACGAGGAGTTCTCGTCGCGCAGCTTGCGGGCGGTGACAATCTGTCCGGCCTTGAGGTTCTCGGAGTCACCGGCATTGGTGACCACCTTCTTACCCCAGATGCGGTCGTTCTCCTCAGCGAAGTCGAGCTTATCGACAATCTCCTGCTCGAGGAACGACGTGTCGCCCGGATCGTTGATCTGCACCTTACGCATCATCTGACGCACGATAATCTCGAAGTGCTTGTCGTTAATCTTCACACCCTGCAGACGATAGACGTCCTGAACCTCGTTGACGATGTACTCCTGAACAGCCGTGGGACCCTTGATGGCCAGGATGTCGGCAGGAGTGATGACACCGTCGGAGAGCGGCGTGCCGGCACGAACGGCGTCGTGCTCCTGTACCAGAATCTGCTTGGAGAGGCTGACCAGGTACTTGCGCTGCTCACCCGTCTTTGAGGTGACAATGATTTCACGGTTACCACGCTTCACCTTACCCAAGGTGACCTCACCGTCGATTTCTGATACGACAGCGGGGTTCGACGGGTTACGGGCCTCGAAGAGCTCGGTGACACGCGGCAGACCACCGGTGATATCACCACCCTTGGCTACGGTACGCGGAATCTTGACGAGGGTCTCACCAGTCTTCATGGTCTGGCCGTCCTCAACGACTACGTGACCGCCTACGGGGAAGATATAGGTTCCGACGACGTCGCCGTTAGCATCGATAATGTCGCAGGTCGGCACGAGGGCACGGTCACGGGTCTCGGTAATAATCTTCTCGGTCAGGCCGGTGGTTTCGTCGGTCTCGGCCTTGAAGGTAGCACCCTCTACAACATCCTTGAACTTCAGCGTACCTGCATACTCGGTAACGATGACGGCGTTGAACGGGTCCCAACGGGCGATGAGGTCGCCCTTCTTCACCTGGTCACCCTGTGAGAAATAGAGTGACGAACCGTAAGGAACGTTCATCGTAGAGAGCACGATGTTGGTGTTCTTATCGACGAAGCGGACTTCCGACAGACGGCTGACTACCATCTGGCACTCTACGCCATTGTCATCGGTGAACGGAACGGTACGCAGCTCGTCGAACTCCAGCTTGGAGTCGTTCTTGGCCACGATAGAGGCGTTGGCGGCAGCGTTACCTGCCACACCACCGGCGTGGAACGTACGGAGCGTCAGCTGAGTACCTGGCTCACCAATGGCCTGTGCGGCAATAACGCCGACGGCCTCACCCTTCTGTACCATGCGCTGGGTGGCGAGGTTACGTCCGTAACACTTCATGCAGACGCCATGCTTGGACTCGCAGGTGAGCACCGAACGAATCTCGACACTCTCAATGGGAGACTCCTCGATGATCTGTGCGATGGGCTCGGTAATCTCCTCACCGGCAGCCACGATGAGCTCACCCGTGTTAGGATGAACGATATCGTGAACGCTGACACGACCGAGGATGCGCTCGTAGAGCGTAGAGATGGTCTCGTCGCCATTCTTCAGGGCGGTGCAGACCAGGCCACGCAGCGTGCCGCAGTCTTCCTCGTTGATGATGACGTCGTGAGAGACGTCAACGAGACGACGCGTCAGATAACCGGCGTCGGCCGTCTTCATGGCGGTGTCGGCCAGACCCTTACGGGCACCGTGGGTAGAGATGAAGTACTCCAGCACAGACATACCCTCCTTGAAGTTAGAGAGAATCGGGTTCTCAATGGTACCGCGTCCCTCAGCACCTGCCTTCTGCGGCTTGGCCATCAGACCACGCATACCAGAGAGCTGACGAATCTGGTCCTTAGAACCACGGGCGCCGGAGTCGAGCATCATGAATACGGCGTTGAAGCCCTGGTCGGCCTCGGTCATCTCCTTCATCAGCACGGAGCCGAGGTCATTATTAATATGTGTCCATGTATCGATAACCTGGTTGTAACGCTCGGTATCGGTAATGAAGCCCATGTTGTAGTTCTCAGTAATCTCGCGTACCTGCTGGTTACCCTTCTCCACGAGGTCCTTCTTGGACTCAGGAATGATGATGTCGTCAAGGTTGAACGACAGGCCAGCCTCGTAAGCCATGCGGTAACCCAGGTTCTTAATGCCGTCAAGGAACTCGCAAGCTTCAGCGAAGCCCACGTTCTTGATGACGTCGGCAATGATGTCACGCAGAGACTTCTTTGAGATAACCTTGTTGACGAAGCCCACCTGCTGAGGAATGATGCCGTTCACGATGACACGGCCCACAGAGGTCTCAACCATGTGGCGCACGGGCTTGCCGTCGATGATGTCGTCAACCACCACCTTCACCTGGGCGTGCAGGTCGCACTTGCCCTCGTTGTGGGCGATGATGGCCTCTTCGGGACCGTAGAAGGTGAGACCCTCACCCTTGGCACCCGGACGAATCTTAGAGATATAGTACAGGCCGAGCACCATGTCCTGTGACGGAACGGTGATAGGAGCACCATTGGCAGGGTTCAGGATGTTGTGGCTCTGCAGCATCAGGATCTGTGCCTCGAGGATAGCCTCGTTGCTCAGGGGGAGGTGAACAGCCATCTGGTCACCGTCGAAGTCGGCGTTGAAGGCCGTACATGCTAACGGGTGCAGCTGAATGGCCTTACCCTCGATGAGCTTCGGCTGGAAGGCCTGGATACCCAGACGGTGCAGCGTCGGTGCTCGGTTGAGGAGCACGGGGTGTCCCTTCATGACGTTCTCAAGGATGTCCCAGATGACGGGCTCGCGGCGATCGACAATCTTCTTGGCTGACTTCACCGTCTTCACGATGCCGCGCTCAATGAGCTTGCGGATGATGAACGGCTTATAGAGCTCGGCGGCCATGAGCTTAGGCAGACCGCACTCACCCATCTTCAGCTCAGGACCGACGACGATAACCGAACGGGCTGAGTAGTCAACACGCTTACCGAGCAGGTTCTGACGGAAGCGGCCCTGCTTACCCTTCAGCGAGTCGGAGAGTGACTTCAAGGGACGGTTGCTGTCGCTCTTGACGGCACTCGACTTGCGCGAGTTGTCGAACAGGGAGTCAACAGCCTCCTGCAGCATACGCTTCTCGTTACGGAGGATGACCTCAGGAGCATGAATCTCGACGAGACGCTTCAGACGGTTGTTACGAATGATGACACGACGATAGAGGTCGTTCAGGTCGGACGTGGCGAAACGGCCACCATCCAGCGGAACGAGGGGTCGCAGCTCCGGCGGTGTGACGGGGATGATCTTCATCACCATCCACTCAGGACGGTTGATGCCCTTCTCCACGCTCTGGCGGAAAGCCTCTACCACCTGCAGACGCTTCAGCGCCTCGTTCTTGCGCTGCATCGACGAGTCGCTGTTGGCACGGTCGCGCAGCTCGTATGACAACGAGTCGAGGTCAAGACGAACGAGGAGGTCGTAAATGGCCTCGGCACCCATCTTGGCAATGAACTTCTTGGGGTCGGTATCCTCTAAGTAGTCGTTCTCAGCGGGGATGTGGTTGTCGAGCAGGTCGTTATACTCCTCCTCCGACAGCAGGTCGTAGGCATTAGAGCCCAGCAGGGGGTTGCCCTCGCTGTCTTTCTTGCCAGCCAGCACACCCGGCTGAATGACCACGTAACGCTCATAATAGATAATGGCATCGAGCTTCTTGGTAGGCATTCCAAGCAGGTAGCCAATCTTGTTGGGCAGGCTGCGGAAGTACCAGATGTGTGCCACAGGCACCACCAGCTCAATGTGACCGGTACGCTCGCGACGAACTTTCTTCTCAGTAACCTCTACACCACAACGGTCGCAGACGATGCCCTTATAGCGGATGCGCTTGTACTTGCCGCAGGCACACTCGTAGTCCTTGGTAGGACCGAAGATGCGCTCACAGAACAGACCGTCGCGCTCGGGCTTATAGGTGCGATAGTTGATGGTTTCAGGCTTGGTAACCTCGCCGAACGAGCTTTCGAGAATCTCCTCGGGAGAAGCCAGTCCGATAGTAATCTTGGTGAAATTACTCTTTATCTTTGTATCTTTCTTAAAAGCCATATTTCAATTTACAATTTGACAATTTACGATTTACGATTTCACTTAGTCGAGCGTTACACTCAGGCCCAGACCCTTCAGCTCGTGCAGCAGCACGTTGAGTGACTCAGGAATACCCGGCGTCGGCATGGGATCGCCCTTGACGATGGCCTCGTAAGCCTTGGAACGGCCGACGACATCGTCAGACTTGACAGTCAGGATTTCCTGCAGGACATGGCTGGCACCGAAGGCTTCGAGTGCCCAGACCTCCATCTCACCAAAGCGCTGTCCACCAAACTGTGCCTTACCGCCGAGCGGCTGCTGGGTAATGAGGCTGTACGGGCCGATGGAACGGGCGTGCATCTTGTCCTCTACCATGTGGCCGAGCTTGAGGAAGTAGGTGATACCTACCGTAGCGGGCTGGTCGAACTGCTCACCGGTCTCACCATCATAGAGGTGGGTAGAGCAGAGACGCGGCAGACCGGCCTTGTCGGTCCACTCGGCGAGGTCGTCGAGCTTGGCACCGTCGAAGATAGGCGTGGCGAACTTCACGCCGAGACGCTTACCGGCAGCACCGAGGATGGCTTCGAAAATCTGTCCGAGGTTCATTCGTGAAGGCACACCCAGCGGGTTCAGCACCAGGTCAACGGGACGGCCATCCTCGAGGAACGGCATGTCCTCCTGACGTACCACCTTCGACACGATACCCTTGTTACCGTGACGACCGGCCAGCTTGTCACCTACACCAATCTTACGCTTCTTGGCCACATAGACCTTGGCCATCTGCAGAATGCCAGAGGGCAGCTCGTCGCCAATGGTGATGGCAAACTTGCGGCGCTTCATTTCGGCATCAAGCAGCTTGTACTTCTTCATGAAGTTGATGATGAGCTGGGCTATCAGCTCGTTCTTATGCTCATCGTTGGTCCACTTGCTGATCTGAACGTCACCATACTCCAGGTTCTTCAGGTTCGTAGTAGTGAACTTGCTGCCCTTCGAGATAATCTCGGCTCCAGTGTAGTCCTTCACACCCTGTGAGGTCTTGCCCTTGGTGAGCGTAAGCAACTTGTCAACGAGGATGTCCTTCAGGTCGTCCACCTTTGCCTCATACTCCTCGTCAATCTTAGCCAGCACAATCTTGTCCTGCTGCTTCGACTTACGGTCCTTGATGGCACGGGCAAAGAGCTTCTTGTCGATGATGACACCCGAGAGTGAGGGGTTGGCCTTGAGTGAAGAGTCCTTCACGTCGCCGGCCTTCTCACCGAAGATGGCACGGAGCAGCTTCTCCTCGGGTGAGGGGTCACTCTCGCCCTTCGGCGAAATCTTACCAATCAGGATGTCACCGGGCTCCACACGGGCACCGACGCGGATGATACCGTTCTCGTCGAGGTCCTTGGTGGCTTCCTCGCTGACGTTAGGAATATCGGCGGTGAACTCCTCGACACCACGCTTGGTCTCACGGACGTCGAGTGAGAACTCATCGACATGAACAGAGGTGAGCACGTCCTCACGGACAATGCGCTCGTTCAGCACGATGGCGTCCTCGTAGTTGTAACCCTTCCAAGGCATGTAGGCAACGAGCAGGTTGCGGCCCAGGGCCAGCTCACCATTCTCGGTAGCGTAGCCTTCGGTAAGGATGTCACCCTTCTTCACACGCTGACCCTTGTCGCAGATAGGACGCAGGTCGATGGTCATGTTCTGGTTGGTACGACGGAACTTAGGAATGCGGTATTCCTTCAAGGCAGGCTCGAAGCTGACGAACTCCTCGTCCTCAGTACGGTCATACAGGATGCGGATAGTGGTAGCATCAACATACTCTACCACACCGTCGCCCTCGGCAGTAATCATGGTACGAGAGTCCTCGCAGACCTGCTTCTCAATACCGGTTCCTACGATAGGAGCCTCGTTGTGAAGCAGGGGAACAGCCTGGCGCATCATGTTAGAGCCCATCAGCGCACGGTGAGCATCGTCGTGCTCAAGGAACGGAATGAGCGATGCGGCGATTGAGGCAATCTGCTGCGGCGACACGTCCATGAGGTTCACCTGTGAGGGAGGAACCACGGGGAAGTCGGCATCCTGACGGCACTTCACGACGTCGCGGATGAACGTACCATCGTCGTTCAGCGGAGCATTACCCTGACCGATGATGTAGTTGGCCTCTTCCTCAGCGGTGAGGAATACAATCTCGTCATTGTTCAGGTTGGCCACGCCATTCTCAATCTTACGGTACGGCGTCTCAATGAAACCGAGCTCGTTAATCTTGGCATAGACGCAGAGCGACGAAATCAGTCCGATGTTCGGGCCTTCAGGACTCTCAATAGGACAAAGACGTCCGTAGTGTGTGTAGTGTACGTCACGAACCTCGAAACCGGCACGCTCACGAGACAGACCGCCAGGACCCAGAGCTGAGAGACGGCGCTTGTGCGTCACCTCGGCCAGCGGGTTGGTCTGGTCCATGAACTGTGAAAGTGGGTTGGTACCGAAGAACGAGTTGATGACACTCGAAATGGTCTTGGCGTTAATCAGGTCGGTAGGAGTGAACACCTCGTTGTCGCGAACGTTCATTCGCTCACGGATGGTGCGGCTCATACGGGCCAGACCGATGGAGAACTGGTTCGACAGCTGCTCGCCGACGGTACGTACACGACGGTTTGACAGGTGGTCGATATCATCCACGGTAGCCTTCGAGTTGATCAACTGGATGAGATACTTGATAATCTCGATGATATCTTCTTTGGTCAGGACGCGAACATTCATATCGGTGTTCAGTCCTAACTTCTTATTAATACGGTAACGGCCTACATCGCCCAAGTCGTAACGCTTGTCAGAGAAGAAGAGGTTCTGGATGACTTCGCGTGCACTGGCATCATCGGCAGGGTCAGCGTTACGCAGCTGACGGTAGATGTAGAGCACTGCCTCCTTCTCAGAGTTACTCGGGTCTTTCTGCAGGGTGTTGAAGATGATGGAGTAGTCCTGGGCAATGGCGGCATCCTTGTGAATGAGGATGGCCTGTGCGCCACTCTCTAAGATTTCGAGCATGTTCTCCTCGGTAATCTCCGTCTCACGCTCAAGAATCACCTCGTTACGCTCAATAGATACTACTTCACCCGTATCCTCATCAACGAAATCCTCGTTCCAGCTCTTCAGCACACGGGCTGCCAGCTTACGGCCAACGGCCTTCTTCAGGTTGGCCTTGTTGACCTTCACCTCCTCAGCGAGGTCGAAGATTTCGAGAATTTCCTTGTCGGCCTCAAAACCGATAGCACGCAGCAACGTGGTAACGGGCAGTTTCTTCTTACGGTCGATGTAAGCGTACATGACATTGTTGATGTCAGTAGCAAACTCAATCCAGCTACCCTTGAACGGAATGATACGTGCTGAATACAGCAACGTTCCGTTGGCATGTACGCTCTGTCCGAAGAACACGCCGGGCGAACGGTGCAACTGTGAAACGACAACGCGCTCTGCACCGTTGATAACGAATGTGCCGTTGGCCGTCATATAGGGAATAGGGCCGAGGAACACATCCTGAATCACCGTGCCGAAGTCCTCATGATCGGGGTCTGTGCAATACAGTTTCAGCTTAGCCTTGAGAGGAACACTATATGTGAGGCCACGCTCCAGACACTCGTCGATGGTATAGCGGGGCGGGTCAATATAGTAATCGAGGAACTCAAGTACGAAGTTATTACGCGTGTCGGTAATAGGGAAGTTCTCTGCGAACACCTTATACAGACCGTCATTCTTGCGTTCCTCGGGGGGAGTATCCAACTGGAGGAAATCTTTAAACGACTTTAATTGCACATCGAGAAAATCCGGAAACGGCATCGGATTCTTGACGCTACCAAAGTTTACTCTGTTATCTATTATTTTTGAAGCCATAAATAATTGGTTTTTTATTTACTATAGTCACTATAGTCTCTATAGAAACTATAGCATCGTAAGACAAAAAATGGTCGGGAACCCTCTACTGGAGAGTTCCCAACCACCTTGTTTATCGTTGTGCGTGATTACTTCAGCTCAACAACTGCGCCAGCCTCTTCGATGGCCTTCTTCAGGTTCTCAGCCTCGTCCTTAGACAGACCTTCCTTGATGGTAGCGGGTGCACCGTCAACCAGGTCCTTAGCTTCCTTCAGACCAAGACCGCAAGCTTCCTTAACAGCCTTTACAACCTGCAGCTTAGCAGCACCAACTTCCTTCAGAACAACGTCGAAAGAGGTCTTCTCTTCAGCTGCCTCAGAAGCACCACCTGCAGCAGGACCAGCAGCAACAGCAACAGCTGCAGCAGCGGGCTCAATTCCATACTCGTCCTTCAGGACTGTTGCCAACTCGTTAACTTCTTTTACAGTAAGGTTTACCAACTCTTCTGCAATAGCTTTAATATCTGCCATTTT
>FLNV01001042.1_pt1 | contig 49517 bp, 43 predicted proteins | sample 1140351 | NCBI WGS metagenome assembly FLNV01 (sample SAMEA3878207, study PRJEB12797) | bioreactor metagenome | biome: Moose rumen | place: Sweden | collected 2011-10
CCATCACACTCATCTATAAGTGATTTTAGGTTGTTTCCTTTCCACTTAATACCGTTGTCTCTCATAAACTCAAGGCACTCCTTAAACTTGCAGATAAGTTCAAGTGGAGTATTACAACACGCATGGTATTCGTCTTTCCAATCGACATCATCGGTGTTCGCATACGTCACACCATCCTCCTCGTCATACTCTGGCTGGTATGCCGATGTTGTGATGATGTCGTCTTTAACCAACGTTGTCCTTACGGTAACATCAAAGTCCCTTTCTGGCGGCTCTGACTGGTTCCATGGCGCATTTGGGTCGTTGTAAGCGCCTGCCGGGTAATATGCTGATTCTCCGTAATACATCACTTCATATTTTTAAGTTCATACTCCGTGAATACTCTCTCGTCATCGGTGACATAGTAATTGACCTTGTTCACCGTCCTGGGGAAACGGGATACATTAACCCTCTTTCCCGTCCTTCTTACTGTTGCTCGCATAATATATAAATATTGATAGTTGTTAAAACAATTCAAGTTGTACTGTCTTCATTTCCTTCCTCATATCTTATCACGTTAAAATGATCCTTCCTTAAATTCTCTTCAAACCTCTCGGATCTTCGCGTTCTGTCATCGTAGAAGATGATGTAACGGTCGTTATCCGTCAGCTTGCCGTCGTAAAAGAAATAGCCCCTTTTTAACGCATTATGCCTGTGGCTGGTCTGAGAGCGAGTGTATGGCGCAAGGGGAATGTGCAGCCTCGTCTTCCTGCCAAGGCCGTACTTGATGCGCAGCTTTTCTTTTGCAAACAGTCTTTTCCTGGACTCGCTGATACGCTGCCGGCGCTGCCGGTACTTCCTCGGGTTGTCCTTCTTCATCTTCCTGATGGGATGCAGCCTCTTACCATCCCGGATCTCCTGCCACATCCTGACTGTCCCTGCATGGCATGCCTCGCTGACTGGCTTACCCCTCAGTGAGACATAGTAGCCGTTAGCCTCCAGCTTCTTCTTCACGCCCGCTGCCTGCCGCTTCTTGATACGGTGCAGGCCTCTCCTGCTCTTCACCAATCCCAATTCCCTGGCGAAGCGATGTAAGGTGGATGACTTCATACCGCTGGTCTCCATCAGACGACTGTTCTCTACCTCGGGGAACCACTTGATGAACCACTCCCGTTGATCTTCAGTCAAGAAATACTTATATACGACACCGGCAATGTCCCTTCCTCCGGGGACGGGTAGCTTTGTGAGTACGCCAGGAAATGGATCAATCCTCATGCCTGTTGCCTTTTACGACCTGATGGTTTCGCCATCCCTTAGCCTCTGAGACACGCTTCCAGTTGCGGTCATCCACCTTTTTGATAAACTGCTCCATCTTAGCGTCCAGTCTGTCCTTCACCTTCTGAGGCAGTCGCCTGATGCCGGAGTTATAGGCCACAAACGACTCTATCTTGGCGCCTCTCGAATCATCCCATCCGGGAATCATGTAGATGCGGTTGCACCTAAGGAGCAGCCACAGGTCATACAACAGCACCATGCGGTAACCCACTGCCTTGTAAAGCCACTGCCAGCGGCATGCCCACACCCGTATGGGATTGACGATCCTGTGATAGCCATCTGCCCTGATCAGACGCTCGGCCTCACGGAAACGATCCCTGTATTCATCTCTCTCCAGTCTGGTCATCTTGCCGGATATATATACCTTCTCGTTCATTTTATTGTCGTATTTTTCATTTAATAACCCATATAATAGTATTTTTTATCCATATATTACCACTTTTTAATAAAAATATATCTTGAAAAGTTTGGAGATTTCAAATAATTTTTGTACCTTTGTAATGTAATCAATGAGGGATTACAAAGGAGAATCTGAAAACCTTGAAAAGAGTAGGAAAAACGAAAACCCAAAGACCTATGAAAGTAGCAGTTTCAATCAGGATTTGGAAAGTCAAAATGAGATTTGAAATCTGGATTTGACATCCAAGGGAGGGGGCAACCCTCCCGCCTTGGGTTTTCGCGTGCAAATATAATCAATTATTCTCAATTATGGACGAAGCAAAAGAAAAAAAATCATGGGGTGGTGCCCGTCAAGGGTCAGGCAGGAAGAAAAAGTATGTAAAGACGTATTTCTTCAGTGCCATGGAAGAGGTGGCAGCTATCATCGAGGCCATCCCTAACAAGGAGAGGGCGGATTTCATCAACCGGTGCATCCTTGCTTCCCGTAATCCCTGATCATGTCCCCCAGCAAGTCAAGCAGAGCCTGCTGCGTCCCTTTCTTCTGCTGCAGCGCTGCAGCCATCCTCTCATCTACGGTACCGCTTGTTATCAGACGGTGGGCGATGACCGGATGGCTCTGTCCCTGCCGGTGAAGGCGTGCGTTAGCCTGCTGGTATAGTTCCAGGTTCCATCCGATACCGAACCAGACGATGGTATGTCCGCCGTACTGCATGTTAAGGCCGTAGGCCGTCGATGCGGGGTGCGCGAGCAGCACCTTAATCTTCCCACTATTCCATTTCTCCAGTTGTGCCTCATTCTCATAGACGACAGGCGAATAGTCTTTCAGCGCTTTCTGTATCCTCGTGATGTCATGCTTGTACTGGTAGAATACAAGCACGCCTCCCGACGTTACCTGCTCAACGATCTCCCTCAGCACCTGCAGTTTCTCATCGTGGATCTCGAACACGTTCCTGTCCTGATCGTAGATGGCACCGTTGGCATACTGTGAGAGTTTGTTCATCAGTGCGGCGGCACTTCCGGCTATAATGCTCACATCCTCCTCTGAATGCTCCTCAACGAACTGCAACACCTGCTCCCGCTCAAACGTCTGGTATGCACTCATCGTCTTGTCAGGGAGCCCCACAGGCACATCATTGACGATAAGGTCGGGCAGTTCCAGGTAGTCCTTGGCCTGCATGGAGAGGCAGATGTCCGCAATTTTCTTATGGATAGCCTCCTCCATCCCCTTCTTCGGAGTGCACCTGATGACGATATTGTTCCAGCGGAACACGCTGAAATACTCATCCCGGTATCGTGTCACCGACTTACCCAGCCGCTTCCCCATGTCTATACAGTACATCTGCGCCCACAGGTCGATGAGGCCGTTGGGTGCCGGCGTGCCGGTGAGGCCCACCACGCGGGAGAACTGCGGGGTGACGCTGCGCATGGCCTTGAAACGCTTGGACCGCGGGGTCTTGAACGAGGTGAGCTCGTCGATGACAAGCATGTCAAAAGGCATCCTCCCCTTGAAGTGATCCACCATCCATACGAAGGAGTCTCGCCCTATCACATAGATGTCGGCCTTTTCCTCCAGCGCTGCTATGCGGTGTCTCTCGTCACCCATGACGCGGGACACCCTCAGGTTCCTCAGGTGATCCCACTTCTCGCATTCCGTCGTCCATGTGGTCTCAGCCACCTTCTTGGGAGCTACGACAAGCATCGTCTCCACCTCGCAGGCATCCTGCAGGTCACTGAAGGCGGTGAGCGTGATGACACTCTTGCCAAGTCCGCAGTCCAGGAAGAGGCAGCAGCGTCGGCGGTCCATCACCCACTCCGCTGCACGTATCTGATATTTGTAAGGGTTATATTTCATTGTCTATCACTTCGTCTACTTTCTCTATCGAATCACACACGAAGACATGGTGCCCGATAGCCTCCATCTTCTCGAACCGCAGCGACTGGATGAGGCTGGGCTTCCCGCCCCTCGACTTAAGCTCCACCCAGGCAGACCTGCCGCCGGGAAGGAGGATGATGCGGTCGGGATATCCGGTGGCGATCTGCGAAGCAAACTTAAGGCTGATGCCTCCTGCCTGCTCCACCCTCTTGGTGAGATAACGCTCAATATACTTCTCACTGTCCTTATAGTTCACTGTCATCCTCATCATCGTTTAGGTTGCTTCCGAACTCCCTGCCATCCGTACCAGGTCTGTAGAACACGTTACGCTGCATACCATAGATCTTATCAACATACACGGCCTTGCCTTCATTGGCCAGTTCCCAGCCCAACGCAGGCAGCACCCTCTTGTTGAGATATTGTGCGCTCACGTCACGGCATTCAGCCAGCTCGTTGCGTATCTCAGCGGCGCAGATCTTGTTGCGCGGGAACATCATATACTCATCCGCCATGTTATATTTCTCTATCTCCACACGACGCTCATTCTTATTAAGCGACCGCCACGATGACTTGATCTTATAGTCCAGATAGGCGCCCACAGCGCCGAGGACAGTATCCTCCATCACCGTGTTATATTCCTTCTGCTTCTCCCTGGCCTTGCTCTCCAAGGCGGCATCCAGGTAAACGTCGGAGCCATCCTTGTAATAGGTGTAGGCCTCAGCCCATATCTGATGGATGTTGTCTTGTATCCACTCCACCCAGTCCATGTTGCCGATACCCTTACATGAGATAATCCAGAACTTACGACTGTCGGAGTCGCTCAGGAAGGTTGTCTCGTTGGTCGATGCGGCGAGGGCGCAGTGACGGGGCGTCGTCTCCACCTCATGGCCATACGCCTTGCGCATCTTGTCTTCCTTCACGCTGATGAAGGCCTTCACCTTCTCAGCCTCCTTCACGCTCTTCAGTCCGCCAAGCTCAGCAATCTCGAAGATCCACCCGTTATTGAGCTGCTCCACAAGGTCACGGCCGCGCATGTCCAGCTGCAGCGACTCGTTGAGATATTCTCCGCTGTTAGCTATAGCCCAGAGGAACGTCGATTTGCCAATTCCTTGCGGACCAGCCAGAACAAGGATATAGTCAAACTTACAGCCCGGCTCAAAGGCGCGCTTCACGGCACCCACCATCCAGGTACGTGCCTGGGCACGGTTAAGCTTCGTGTCGTCAGCGCCAAGGCACCTGATGAGCAGCGTGTCGATGCGCTCCTGCCCGTCCCACCGCTCACCGGTAATGAAGTCGTGCAGGGGGTTGAAGCTGCGCCTGGTCTGCGTCCCGGACAGCACCTCGCTGACACGGTTAAGGCTCATCCTGATCTTATATTTCTCCTCATACCACGTGGCGATATTCCTCAGCATCTCATCACTGCCGAAACGGCTGGAGCAGTTCAGCAGCGTCGGGTCGTCTATCACGTTGACCCTCCGGAACTCATCATACCTGATGTTCCTCAGTACCCTGTCGTTCATCATGATAATGTCCTGGTTCCGGTTGGTGTCCTTGTAGTCACCGTGTTTCGTGAGGTCGAGGCTCTCCAGCCACTCGTCGGAGTCGGGTTCTGACACCTCCATGTCACCGAAATCCTCCATCAGCGAGGCAGAGGTTCTCTTGGCAAGCACCGACCGCACACGCCCGTCCTTGCCTGCGAAGTCGCACATCGCCGAATAGCTCGGCATCCTTTCAGGCTTCGTATATTTGGATGCCTTACTGTCAAGATAGCCGAACTTATGGATGCGCACCAGGTCGAAGGCATTATTGTCATGCCCGTTGTTGGCGGGGTCTGTGGCATGGTTGCTGTAGGCGAACATACCGTCGTAGATGACCAGTCCGCCCGAGCTGCTGCCGTTGACGTAGGTGTACCGACCGTTGCCGGCAGGGGCATATACGTCGGAGAGGAACGTGGCGATGGCCTCCTCGATAGGATAGGCCTGCATGAACGCCCCTACGATGCCGCCCTTCTCCACCGTCGTGAGTGGCTTGCGGTCGTAATTGTACTCACCCTCGCGCTCGGTCATCGCCGACCGGATGGCGTGAGGCTCTTCCTGCGGGTGGCGGGGCCATGCCGACTCTTTCCTGAGCTGCGGGAAAACCTCAAGGAACTTCCTCGGACTCAGCGGCAGCCCGTTGACACGGCGGGTGAGGAACTCACCGTCCTTCGACTTCGACGGCCAGTACATGAGCCGGTTAGGCTGGAACGTCGATTTGTCGAGCACGTCCATGCCGATCATCTCCCCCACCTTCCTGGCAATGGCCTCGTAGTAAAACGGACTCTGCCACTCCACCAGGGGGATGAAGATACGCCAGCGTGGATGCTCCGTAGTATGCTTGTGGGTGGTATGCGCCACCGCCTCCACACCGGGGAGGCACTCACGTATCATGTCCGTCGGATCATAGCCCTCCGGACAGTCATCGGCATCGAGGGTGATGACGCTCCTCCACAGGATATTCTCCTTCGTCTTGCGGCCAGACATCGCCAGGCGCGACGTGCAGTCCTGCTTCAGCGAGCCGCACACCACACCGCCCACGTCCTTGATCTCCGCCTGCCTGTCACGAGGCATCTGCATATACTCCAAGATGGTCTCATCGGTAACATGTGGCCTGAAGAGCTGCTTCACCAGCCAACCCCACTCCACCGTCCTGTTACGCCATTTCTTCGCCGTGCGAGATGCCCCGATACACACGGGGAGCTCCATATCGTCTATTCTGCCGGATATGTCTGCTGAGAAATCTACCATTTATTAAACACTGTCTGGGAAAAGGCACAGCCACACAGAGGTGAGGCCATGCCAAGGATATATATGGAAATAAAAAAGAATTACAGGTCGTCGTCATCGTCAGCGTCGATATCGGAGAAGTCACTCTCCGCGGACACACGGCCGCCGAACTTGTCATCGTCCTTGAACTTCATCAGGTTGTTGAGACCTGCCGCGATACCGTTGTTACCGCTCACACTGTAGCCGTAGAAGGTGACGCTGGCATAGCACCACACACCGCTGTAGATCTCCTCCTCATCGGTGACAGGCTGTTTATCCTTACCTATGAGACCGGGACGGGTGTTGCTCTTAGCGTTGATAACCCAGTGACCGGCGAAGTTATCATCTTCCTTGTCGTCACCGTCCTTCATCGGGAGGTCCAGCTTCTTGGGCTCCTTACCGCCCCACTTGGACGCCACGGCAGCCTTCTTGGCATTCTCCACGGCCTTGTTGATAGCGGCGATGGTCTTCTTCTCACTCTTCGGGATCATCAGAGTGACGCTGTACTTGGCATCGGTGGAACCCTCAGCGGCATATTTCTCAAACACATGTACATAGCTGAGGCGCACGGGGCCCAGCACAATCTTTCCTTCATTAACTTTTGGGTCAATCATAAACAAATAATATTAAGTTAGACAATATCCTTGAAATCGTCAGCTGCAGGGTTAATGGCCTCACGCTTGTCGCTGACGGGAACCAGCGTAGGCTTGCCTTCCGGCTTCTCGATATAGTCACCGCAGAGGGCCGTGAAGTTCTTCTTGCCGCACAGCTTCTCCAGCTCCGTGATCGTCCTGAGCTCCTGCGGCTTCATGATGGCATCAGGCTGGTAGCCGTTCTCCCTCAACACCGCTATCACGGCATCAGGATCCGCTATGTGCCTGTTGCTCCTTCCGGCCACCACCTTGTAGCCGTTGACGGTATGGCCGTCGAGTGCCTCCTTCAGCGCGAACTCCTCTATCCCTGCCATCCACATCTTGATCTGCGGGAGCTGCGGGAGCACCTCGGCGACCTCATCCAGGGAGAGCACCTCACGGTCGCGGTACTCCGACCAGAAAGACAGGCATCCGTCACGGAGCTTACGGCAGCGGTGCTTGACCTTGCAGAACTGGCACCAGTCACCGGCATTCTGCACACCCTTGCCGCTGTATGCCTCACGCGCCTTAGGCCTCAGCGTACCGTCAGCCCAGGCGAGCAGATCCTTCACGCTGATCTCCCACGTGGAGTAGTTCCCCACCCTCGGCTGTATAATCATCAGACGGATGGTGTCGATACGGAAGTCGAAGGAATACTGGAGGTAGGCCCCCAGCCCGTAGATCATCATCTGCGGGTTCTTCTCGGCACTGACAACCACTCCCTTGCCATACTTGAAGTCGATCACCGTCATCGTGCCGTCAGACACCACGATGGCGTCGCTCGTGCCAAAGGCATCCGGGATGTACTCGGAGAAATCCAGCCTCCGCTCGACGAGCAGTATGGCGTCGTCGGTCTTGGAACGCGCCCTGGAATACTCTTCGAGGACAATGCTCTTATATACCTCAGTATATTCGTCCATCTCCCCTGTGTGGTATTCCTTGAAGAGGGATATCTCATCCTCCTCTGCCTTGGTGTTCTGGCCGAGGAACGTCTTCAGGTGACGGGCGCAGTAGGCATGAGCCAAAGTGCCCTCACGTGCATAGTCGCTGCCGCTGTCCTGGACATGCTCCTCCAGACGCGGCGCCGCCGTACAGTTCAGCCACCTGTGGGCTGAGCTCGGCGATAGTAACGCATGTGCATCCGGCATGGTCAGAATGGTAAGTCGTCCTCTACGATCTCCAGCTTGTCACCCGTAAGGTGGATCTTCTCAACAGCCTCGATGAACGTCTCCACCTTGTCAAGAGGCAGGGCACTCGGTTTCTCGGCGCCCAGCAGCGCGCTGAGGCGCTTGAACTCGGCTGTCAGCTCCTTGTGGTGCGGGCTGTCCTTCGTGTAGCCTTCTCCCTCGATCTTCAGGCGCACATCCTCCATGGCCTTGCGCACGAAGCGCGGCACGTTCTCATTGGTCAGCTCCAGCGACAGGCTGTCGCAGAGCGTGGCGATGGCTGGATGCGCCTGTTTCCACTCATCAAACTTGCTCGGACGGTCAAGCTCGACTTCCTCCTTCTTTTCATCCTGAGGCTCGTCGATGACCACCGGCTGTTCGTCCTTCACCTCACCCGTGGTGCCGCCAAGCAGCGCCACAAGCGTCGCCACCATATCCTTATCAAGATTAAAGGTGACGTTAATATTAATATTACTCATTGCTAATAAAATAATTAATGATTGTAAAAGTATTTTTATGAAGACTACGCCCTCACGGGTTAATAGGGCGGCGGGCAGGACTCGAACCTGCGCTCATCCTACTGTTATATTCCGTTGCTCCTGCTGGGTGGAAGGCTGCCGGGTGTCCCCGACATCTCTCTTGACGAGCCAGCTTACGGACTTTCCGCCGCCATGTGTATTTAATCCTCACCCCTCGGCTGATGGAAGGTGTACCGGTCGCCTCAGTTCCGGCATACCTGATATGATACACTCGCATATCAGTGATATAGACTAAATCATTTCCTTCTTCCGTGCCGTTCGGCTGGTGAGGTGTCCTTGTTTCCACGAAGTCAAAGAGCGATCCAAAAAAAGAGTATCACCTGTGAAGGTATTCATAGAGAGTCCTCTCTGTATAGATGTTGCGCTTGCCGATCTTACGGCATGGAAGCACACCCAGAGAGGTGAGGTTGTACACCGTCTTCTGGCTCACGCCGAGGTACTCGGCAGCCTGACGGGCCGACAGAGTGCGCTCCTGGGATGCCAGCTGGGCAGCCCTCAGCTTCTCCACCACAAGGTCGGCGATCATGTTCATCTCCTTGCGCGTCATGATCAGTGCAGTATTATGTTGCCGAGGATGCCCGCAAGCATCGCTACCGTTGCAACGATTGAGATTATCCAGTCCTGTCTTTCTTCCTTCTTCATGATCTTATCTCGTTTTGGTTATTTCAATAAACTTGTCAATAAAGAACTGTATGCCCTTCACGGTCACCAGTGCCGCAGTCCTGCTGCACATCTCGCCGTTCAGAGGATAGGTGGTAGTGTTCAGGATGAACAGCCCCTCATCGATGTATTGCTGCCCGGGAAGGTTCCTGCCCTGTCCCTGGGTGCCCAGATAGCCGTTGTCCCTCATCCATCTGTAGAGCCTATGCTTGCCCGTGTCGACACCATGCTGCCTCAGTATCCTCGCCAGCTCGTCGATCTGTACGGCATCTGCGATGGCTGCCTTCGGCTGCTGTTCCTTGTAGAGCTTCTCCAGGTAGGCTGCCTTATCCTCGGCAAGCCTTCTCATCATCCGCTCGTCCTTCAGGGCCGTGAGGAGTTTGATCCCGTTCTCGGGATTGGCGATGATGCTCTCTATGGTGGCATCGGTCATATAGGCTCCGTTACGGCGGATCGAGGGGAGAACCTCTCCACATACCCAATCCTGAAAGGGCTCGGCCTGAGGCTTGTCGGAACGCATGATAACTTTGTAGAGGTTCTTTTCATTCACATAAACCATTTCTTGAATTACCTCCACGCCATATTGGTTCATGGTAGGGGTGTCCATCAGATAGACACCCCCTTGATCTAATCTTGCCCTAACATTTCTGGAATTGGTTATTCCTAACACAGTGCAAATATCTGCAAGACAGAACAACGGATCGTCTTGTGTGCCTGCAATCCTGATCTGCCCGTACTGCGGATTGCTGAAGACCAGGATACCATCCATAACGCTCAGCTCTTACGTGTATAGACAAACACACTTCTCTCAGTCTCTATCTTACAGGAATAGTCGATTCCCTCGTAAGACTTCAGCCACCCAGCCGTGGATTTGGCGGCGGCACACGCCTGTGGCGTCGGCAGCGAGAATATCACCGTGTCGCCCACCTTCACGTTCCTCAGGTCGTCTCTTTCCACTCTTTCCTTAATCATAATTATTATTAATTAATTTACCTTATTCTTGCTTTATCAAAAGGAAAGCCTTACCTTTGTAATCGTCACATTATCAAAGTGCGCAAAGCGCTCTAAGGCTGTTCCTTTGTATTGCGGGCTGTTGCTTAATTAACTTACCGAGTGCAAAGATAGTGAAGTTAAATCACTAATGCAAATAATTTAGTGACTTTTTTTCACTAACAATATTTATTTAAATTAAATCTAAATAGAGAAAGGAGGTTTATATGACTGTAAAAGAAAGACTTATTAAGTATCTTGAATACAAGCAGATAGGTAGAAATAAATTCGAGGCATCTGCAGGAATATCCTTAGGCTATATCACAAATTTAAAAAACGCTCCGAAAGAGCAACAGTTAGTGAAGATTCTTCAAGCAGCCCCTGATCTTGATAAGATTTGGCTCCTTACTGGCGAGGGAGATATGATAAAGAACAGCCAAGCCAAAGAGCAGGCGCAGGAGATGAAGCCGCACTACCTCTCCCTGGCCAACGCCGGGACGCTCACGGAGGAGAGCAACGCAGGCAGCGAGATGCAGCCCATCATCACGCAGATGCCGCAGTATGACTACACCATAGAGATACACGGAGACTCCATGTCACCCGCATACAACTCAGGAGACATCGTGGCATGCCGCAACGTCACGCACTCCAACTTCCACCAGTGGGGACAGATACACGTGCTCTCCACCTCACAGGGCAACATGATCAAGCGGATCTATGAGAAAGGGGACGATATAGAGTGCCGGTCGGACAACGCCAACTACCCGCCGTTCACCATACCCAAGGAGGAGATCTACTCCATCGGGCTGGTGGTAGGAGGGCTGAAGAGGGAGCATCTCTGAAAATCCCGTAAATAAGGTACGCGCAGGCGCCCCCCCGCCCGGGCGCCCGCGAGGCAAACATAGCTTACAATTAACGCAAATTAACAAATTTGCACAAAACGGGAAACAAGGGAACGAAAAGGAACAAAACGAGGAACCAGAGTGAGGATAAAAATGGAGAAGAAGTGCGACAGATGTGAAAGAGTGTGAAAACGTAAAAGATATTTACCACAACAAAGGGCGTTATGCCCTCTTGATGTACCCAAATGTTAAATCGGTTTTGCAAGTGCTTGACAGTCAACAGGGTTCTATACCCAACGGAATCACTAAAAAAAAGAGTATAGATTTGAAAGTAAACTTTCCATCTATACTCTTTTGCTTTTATATACTCAACTCGTTGAGCACCTTTATCAGTTTCTTATCGAAAGGTTTGTCGGTACGGATGCACTCGGTGAAGGGGACGAGGACGACCTCATTGTTACGTACACCCACCATCACATTCCGCTGACCTTGTTTGATAGCCTCGATAGCCCCCACACCTGTCCGTGAAGCAAGGATTCTGTCACGCGCCGACGGCACACCACCACGCTGTAGATGACCGAGGATAGAAACACGCACGTCAAACTCGGGGAACTCCTTCTTTACACGGTCTGCATAATAGAGGGCACCACACTTAGGACTCTCTGACACGATGACGATACATGATTTCTTCGACTTACGGATGCCGCGCTCCATAAACTGTGCCAACTGGTCAACCTCCGTCATCTCTTCCGGAATAATAGCAGCCTCAGCACCACATGCGATAGCAGAGTTCTGTGCGAGGAAACCGGCATCACGCCCCATCACCTCCACGAAGAAGATACGTTCGTGCGAGTTAGCGGTGTCACGGATTCTGTCCACACACTCCATGATCGTATTCATCGTTGTGTCGTAACCGATGGTGGCATCTGTTCCGTACAAATCATTATCAATAGTACCAGGCAGTCCGATTACGGGAAAGTCGTACTCCATACCGAAGTTACGGGCACCCGTCAGCGAGCCGTTACCGCCAATGACGATCAGTGCATCGATCCCCTCATTCACACATGTCTGATAAGCCTTCTCCATGCCCTCCGGAGTCATAAACTCCTTAGAACGAGCAGTCTTCAGGATTGTACCGCCTCTGTTGATGATACCACTGACATCCTCGGTAGTAAATGTCTTGACCTCACCTTTGATAAGTCCGTCATAGCCTCTGTAAATACCTTTGACAGTGAAGCCGTTATAGATACCTGCCCGGGTGACGGCACGGATTGCCGCATTCATACCAGGAGCATCGCCACCTGACGTAAGAACACCTATTGTCTTAATCTTTCCCATGGTTACTTCTGTTTTAAAATTGATATTTTGCAAAATTTCAGAAAAACGAGAGCAGAACAAAATAAGTTCACTTATTTTTATGCCGAGTGCATTGTAAGTTCGCTACGCAGTAGCAAAGTTACGGATAAATGAGCAAAAAGCCAAAAACAATGTTATTATTTTTTTGAGCAATGAGCTTAAATGTATCTCCACTTATCGACTGAGAAAACTATGGAGAATCAGAGCAACTGGACGGTGCTGCTCAACAAGGTGCTGAGCAAGCAGAAGTACAAAGGACTGTTCGTGGAGAATTGGCGCCCAGACATCACCGTGGGTGAGATTCGTGGCAAGATACTGTGGATGAGTCGCTTCGACCTGCGTCCGCTGAATGCCGCCTTCCACTACCCCGCAGTGTACTGCGACTGGCCCGACGAAGATGCTGACATTGATGAGGATATCCACCCCGAGGCTCAGCGCAGCTGCGCCATATATAACTTGAACGACACTACGGTGATGGCCACGCTCTACAAGCAGGACTACTATAAGACCGACACCGAGAAAAGAATGAAGAACAAGCAACAGACTGTCATTGACATGATGCACAGTGCACGTGAGGCAACAGCTAAAGAGGATAATATCTGGATCGTAAACCACTGTTCGGCCTATACTGAGGTATCGCCACGCGGATACATTACCAATGCCGCCATCCTGCACCCGCTGGTCATCGCAGACCTGCAGAAATACGAAGGCACCGTAGGCATCATGCCGATGGACATGGCCTGCCATGACTACGTACACTGTATCATCAACGGCGGTACACCCTATACCAGTGACTATCTTTACGGTTTCCACCCGATGAGCCAGTCACTCACTAACCTTCTTATCAAGTCAAACAAACTATACTTCAAATAAAATTCTTATGACAAAAGATATGAAACGCTATATTCCCAGACTCATCATTATCCTCACGATTATGTTTTCCGCAACGTGGGGGAAGGCCCAAAATACAGACAAGTTACATGCCGAGGACGGTCTGTTCAACCACCTATCTATAGGTTGGTCCACCGGACTGGCTGGTGCCGGTATCGATGTGGTCATGCCCGTCCATAAGATAGTAACGATAAGGGCAGGCGTTTCCGGTTGGGATATTGGTGACATCAAGTTCAAGGCCATCAATACAGCCACAGAAATCACCCAGATGCAGATGGTGGAAGCGGAGGCAGTGAAACGTTCGCAGATGGTAGATAAGGTAGAACTGGCCGTCAGACCCAATTTCTGGAACGTCTTCCTTTTGGGCGAGGTGCATCCTTTCAACAACCAGCCGTTCTACTTCTCCGCAGGTTTGTTCGTAGGAAGTCAGAACTTCGTTCACTTCCGCAATACCAACGAGGGCGGGTTGGGGTTCCTCTACTATGCCAATCAGTTGGTGGAAGACTACAACAATGTCTTCCGCACAAATTATCCGCCCATAGGACTGAAGTTCGGCGACTATGTTTTCACAGCCGATGAGGATGGAAACATCGACGTTCGTATGAAGGCCAATGCCGTAAAAGGCATCAGGTAAGAATTCCGGCATCAGCAGTACACTGTCATGGTTAAAAGCCTGGCCCAATCTACAGATACGAGTGGCTTACAAGGTCTTTTAACAGGTAGCGGAAAAGAGTCGAATGTTTACCTCTACTTCTATGTACGCTCATTAACGCAAAAGCAAAACAACTTGTTTTGGTTGAGAAAAAGGGATAAAAGCAACTATAATAAGTGGCGTTCTCCACACCAAAACAACTTGTTTTGGTCTGATGAAGGCATATGAAGGCAAAATTCTTGCCTTCATAGTTATAACGTATTGATTACAAAACCGTTAAGCAAAAGATGAAGGCAAACTCAAAAAAAAACATTTTTATATGAGGTTGGAACCATCACTCTTTATTTATCTTTTATTATTCAGATTCGGATCGCTGGGACCACCGGTTTTATAGAGTGGTTTAATACCGCCAGGAGTAAAATTTTTAGTATTTTCATCATAAACGACAGGACGTAAAAAACATCGTTCTTTTGTTTTATCCCAGAAAAATCCAGAGATAGGATAATGGATTGTCATAGTGAAAGTGACTATTCCATCACGATAATCACTCTTGCAGTTTACATACGTAAAGCCATTATCAATATCCTTTACGATTGAAGGATCACCTATTTTTGCCTTAAAAGTAGTGTATGTACCCTTTTCAAACTTATCATCTTTACATAATTGGAACCCGTAGGCTAAAGGAATTGTTGAGAAATTCCGATCTTTAGACTTATTAAATTGCTTTGAAGGATAATCGAACCAATTTAATGGCATTCTACCAGAAAACTGAAGGTGAATGAACTGATCGACACCTGCTACATCATGTCCATCAGGATTGATCCAATGAAACTTTACTGGTTCGTTAGTGAAAAAGAACCCATAATCTTCTAACAGTTCTGGACGCACATACAGATAGTCTTTGAAGATCTCATACTGATTGGTTTGGGCCTCCGGAGAACAGATCAAGTTTGCAGTTACTGGAACTCCATCAGTATTGATAATGTTATTATTTACAACTCCTTCGTCCAAACTCTTTAGTGCTCCCTCAACGCTCATACCTGAAAGCAGACGACCGAAAAACTGCAATCCTCCTATTAAACCAACATTTTCTTCTTTATCATATCCGAGATATAGATAAGCACCTTTTCTCCGAAAAGCCTCCGCCATACTATGAGATCCCTCCATTGAATGACATGCTGTATTATAAACGATTACAGGAGCTCGATGAGCAAATTGATTTCTGGCCATAAAGATCAGATTCTCTGAAACATTGACATAAGGGACAGATACTTCTATACCATCATGCGTTTCAGGACACTTGTAACGCAGCGAAATAAGATTATTTCTGATAGAACTTTGGTATTTCTTTAAAAGTAACTTCTTGTTGGTTATCTTTTCGGATGTAGCTAACCAGTGCTGTTTACCATCAAAGCCCCCATGGGTGTGAAGAAAAACAAGTGTATGGTTGAATAAATCATTAAGAAAGAAACTAACAGTAGGTTCAGCGTAAGTAACCTTATTATAACCGCCATTCTCAAACATCAACGTAGCATATTCTTTCAAAGATTTCATCTCCCTAGAAAAGTCAACATCATTCTCCATTTGGAAAGCTATGACCGCATCATTGAATTTACTCTTGTTGGGGAATGGGCCTTCAATACGTCGCAACTCCTTTAGGAGTTCTTCCATATTATTCAGTTCTTGATCACGGTCGTGGGAATATGAAACCGTGCCGAAACCATCAATATCCATATAGATACTGTTACCTTGAGCATAGACATTCTTGACGTGATCCAAACGTCTTAGTTCCATAAGAAGTTTTAAGATGTCTCTAAAACGACGTGTTCTCTTGAAAATCTTCTTGACGTTTTGATGTACCTGTTCTTCATTTTCTATACCTTGGTCAAAATCATCAGGTATATTAGTCACCGTCATCTCCGTGACAATGCCCTGATCTTCCCAGTCCATCAGCAGGCTGATGCCGAAGAGATCATAGCTGTCACGGGGGTAGTCGGCATAAGGATCGGGCTGTATATAGATGGCACCTGCTATACTCTCTACCTCCTTCTTCGTCATGCCCACATGAGCACCCTCAGGGGTAAGGATATTCGGAGAGACGACTGCTATCAGGTTTACCAGACTGTCCTCACCCACAAACGCCCGGAAAACTTCCTGTTTGTTCTCATCGAAGAATACCGTCTCATCACGCTCCATCCCCTTACTGGCATACAGTCCGGGATATGAATCTGGAATTCTTTCTAAAGAAGCTCCCAACTTTATCGGACCTAAGCCTTCTATCGTCAGGATATTATTCTGCGCATATAAGTCAGTTATTATTTGCAAAAAGAGAAGGAAGAATAGCAGTCTGGTCTTTCTCATAATTTTATAATGTATATGGTTGGGTCATGCATTCCCTCAGCGGAGCATGCCCCAGATGGTTTATGGTTCTAATGATACTAGTAAATATGGATGGCAGAGACGGTATGACTGTCGATTTCTTCTTGTACCTCATAGCGTTTGTTGTAGAGGTATAGCTCATTGCCATACTCATCCTTGGTCTTCTTCAATCCGGGAGTGTTGACAACCTTGGAGAAAGGAGCACCTATCTGAATGTTAGTGTTGGCAATCTTTGCGCCTTTCACCATAATATATATACGGTCGATGATACCATCCTCATTCTGATCATCTATAGTCATGAGACACTCTCCCTTAGCGTCCCTACATTCATAGCTAGTTCCTTCCTCACCCATGACAGTCTCAGTGTACTTTGCATAGAGCCCAGGCACAGACTTTGGCACGTTGCTCATCTTACCACCTAAGACAATACCAGCAATGCCAAGGTTATCAATTGTCAGCACGCTATTAGCCGTGTTGCCGCTGGGCTCCGAGGAGATCGTGATGGTCTTGGGAGCCTGAGAACTTGTTGACTTGGCAGATGTATTGGCAGTCTGCTGCTGTGTTGTCGTGGTTGTATCCTTATTAGTATTTGTCGTGTTCGTTGAAGAATTTCCCTTAACTACCTTCGACAAACTTTCAGTTGCCGTAGCCATCTTATTGAGGGCATTACCTAACTTCTTTAAGATCTGAGCATCAGACGGTGTGCCAATCCCTGCGAGAAGCACCATGGCGAGAAGAATCTTTTTCATTGTAGATTGATTTTATGTTTATTACTTCCTTTTTATTTATATTCATACAAAAATAATACAAACAGATAGATTATCGGCTTTTTTGAATACAAATCTCTATATTATTAACGTCTTTTAATAACTTAATTCTTGATTAAAGCCAAAGATATTGTACTTTTGTAAAAAATTAGGTATTAATGAATGGGATTCTCACTTCCCGCAACGAATAGAATAAGGTAAAATGATTTGGAATCAGAGTATTGAATGTATGGATCGCGAACAGCTTCGTGAGATCCAAAGTAAGAGACTGGTGAAGATGGCAGAGTACGTCTATCATAACACACCTTTCTATCGCAAGAAATTTCAGGAGATGGGCTTGGAGCCTGGTGATATCAAGAGCATCGATGATATCGTGAAACTCCCGTTTACGAATAAGTTGGATCTACGTGATAACTATCCTTTCGGACTGGCTGCCGTGCCGATGAGTCAGATTGTACGTATCCATGCCTCCTCAGGAACCACCGGAAAGCCCGTCGTGGTATTACACACCCGTAAGGATATCACCATGTGGGCCGAGGCTATTTCCCGCGCTTTTACGGCTTATGGAGCATCCAAGGATGATATCTTCCAGGTTTCGTATGGTTACGGACTGTTCACCGGTGGACTGGGCGCTCACGACGGAGCCACCAATATCGGGGCATCGGTCATCCCGATGTCGTCGGGAAACACCCAGAAACAGATCACGCTCATGCACGATTTCGGTGCGACTATCCTATGCTGCACCCCCTCTTATGCCATGTTCCTCGGTGAGGCTATCAACGAGAGTGAGTGGCCCCGTGAGGAGTTCAAGCTGAAGATCGGTGCCTTCGGAGCAGAACCTTGGACAGAGAAGATGCGAAAGAAACTGGAGGAGACCATGGGCATCAAGGCCTATGACCTTTACGGACTGAGTGAGATTGCGGGTCCTGGTGTGGGTTATGAGTGTGAGTGTCAGCATGGCACGCATCTCAATGAGGACTATTTCTATCCGGAGATCCTCGATCCCAACACAGGCGAGCCTCTTCCCGAAGGAACGCTGGGTGAACTGACCTTTACCCATTTGACAAAAGAAGGTATGCCATTGCTGCGCTACCGCACGCACGACCTTACCGCCCTGCATTACGAGAAATGTTCCTGTGGACGTACCCTCGTAAGAATGGACCGTATCCTCGGCCGTTGTGACGACATGCTGATTATCCGCGGTGTCAACGTCTTCCCCTCTCAGATAGAAGATGTCATCCTCAAGCAACAGGAGTTTGAGCCGCACTTCCTCCTCACCGTTGACCGTGTGAACAACACCGACACCTCCGAGCTGAAAGTGGAAGTGAAAGAGGATTTCTTCTCTGACGATATGTCAACCATGGTAGGACTACAGCGGAAACTGGAAGGAGAACTGCGAAGTGTCATCGGCTTAGGCTTCAAAGTAAGACTGGTGGAACCGAAGGGTATCGAGCGCTCTACGGGCAAGGCCAAGCGCGTTGTTGACAAACGTCAGATATAATGAAAAATGGAAAATGGAAAATTAATAATTGAGGATATGAAAGCAAAACAATTATCTGTGTTTTTAGAAAATAAGTCAGGACGACTGACAGAGGTGACAGAGGCTTTGGGAGAAGCCGGTATCAACCTGTCGGCAATGAGCATTGCAGACAACAGCGACTTTGGTATCCTGCGCTGTATCGTCTCTGATCCCGAGAAAGCATATCAAGTGCTGAGAGAAAAGCATTTCGCGGTAAAGGTTACTGATGTTATCGGGTTTACCTGCCCGAACACCGCTGGTTCACTGTCGGTGGTGTTACGTTATCTCTCTGACAACGGCGTCTTTATCGAGTATATGTATTCCTTCGCCAACGGTGATGTGGCGAATGTGGTGATCCGTCCGACCGATTTAGACGCGTGTGATAGGTTACTGACAGAGAAAAAAGTTGACTTGATGGCAGCAAGCGATCTGTATCGACTGTAGCTATCCCTGTTGAAATGAGATTATTCTGTTAAATGTTGTCAAAGAAAGAAACAACTTTGAGAGAAAAAATCTATTTTTGCGCAGTTTATAACTTTTTATTATTAACAAAATTCTATTAAACATGAAGAAAGTATTATTTTTGGCTTTTGCAGCTGTAGCTATCTCATTCGCAAGTTGTGGTAACAAAGCTAACAACGAAGCCACAGATGAAGTGGCCGTTGATTCTGCCGCTCTCGTAGAAGACGCCAACGCTTCTTATGATGAAATGATTACGAAACTGACAGAAGGTCTTGAGGCTAAGGACGCCACCAAGCTCCAGGAGATTATTGAGGCTGTTAAGGCCAAGGCAGCTGAGATTCTCGCTGTGAATCCCGAGATTGCAAAGGAGTATCTTACAAAGGTACAGAACTTCCTGAAGGAGAATGCTGATAAGGTAAAGGAGGTTGTTGGAGGCAATGCTGCTGTAGCCACCGCTCTGGCTGCTTTCACAGACTCTCCTGTTGACAATGTTGTAGAAGGCTTGTCTTCTTACCTGAACTCCGGCAAGGAGGCTGTTGAGGATGCTGTTGAGGGTGCCAAGGATGCCGTTGAGGGAGCTGTTGACGCCGCCAAGGAAAAGGCTGCCGACGCTGTTAACCAGGTACAGCAGAAGGGTGCTGACGTGATTGATGCTGCTCAGCAGAAGACCAATGAGGCTGTTGACAAGGCACAGCAGAAAGCTGCTGACGAGGCCAGCAAGGCTGTAGGCAATGCCGCAAAGAAACTCGGTCTCTGACAATAATCTGATAACAAGGGCAATTAACGTCAGTCCCCGAAGCTCATTGCTTCGGGGACTGACGTTTTTGATAGTACACTCTCTCGTGAACTAACGCTGTCCTATACGGTGTGACAGTCTCTGTCTTCCACATCCAAATCCTCGGATTTTAGATTTATTTACAGTTATTTAACCGAAGGATTTTGACATTTTTCCACCCTTGTCTTTGGTTGTTCGGGAAAAGGGAATAACACTTCCTTTTGTCTGTAACCAAAGACTTGGATGGAGAAGATGGAATACTTTATCCTGTCTGATGAGTATCTCCGGTAGAGATAGTGAGTAAACAGAGCAGAGATAGTGGGTATTTGAGGTGGAAACAGTGGGTAAAGAGCCTCATGACTCTCTCACTTTCCTGTTTACGTATGCAAAGATACGGTCTCTGGAAATACCACTTAGTGATTAGTGATTGGTAAGTGGTGGAATAGGTGATAACAACAACAAGAAATCTCCACCCTGGAAGAGTGGAGACGCTTATTGACAGTTACGTAAGATTATCGGATTCTGTCCATGGAGCGGACGAGCTTCTCATCGGCGATGACGCCACGGCGTGCCAGCCAGATAAACACATCACTGACGAAGGGCAGCACGGCAGTCCACTGCGGCACAAAGACATGATTCTCCTCGCCAAAGGCGCTGAAATGCAGATAGGCATAGAGAGCATACCATATCAGCAACAGTAACATACAGAGGGTGCACAGGGCCGACTGACGCTTGCGGTTCTTAAAGAGGAAGATGGTGACCAGAGAGATCACACACACGATGAGGAGGAGGAAAAACAAGAGTGTCACTAAACCGAAGGAGACAGTCTTCTCCGCAGAGACGACACACAGATTGAACACCGTAGAGGGAACACCCATGCCGGCGGGCTGTAGAATGCCCAACGGCATACATAGACAAAGAATGCCGGCGACAAGCGCCAGCAAGAGATAAAGGGTCTGCTTTCTCTGTATCATATCCTACTGATTGTCTTTGGATGGGTCACGATAATACACATTGCCATTGACAAACTCCTCCGTGGCCAACAGTGTTGGCTTCGGCAGTTTCTCATAATAACGGGAAATCTCTATCTGCTCACGGTTCTCGAAAACTTCCTCCAAGGAGTCATTATATGAAGCGAACTCCGCCAACTTCTTGCTCAGATCCTGCTTGATCTCGGCAGAGATCTGGTTGGCACGCTTGCCAATAATGGCGACACTCTCATAGATATTGTCGGTGTCCTTACAAAGTTCCATAATGTTTCTTGTCACTGTATTCACCGGTGCTTTTGACTTTTTGTAATCCATAGATATTTAAATATTTACTTTTATTCTTTCGTTAACGCTTTAATCCTCAGCCACGCTGGTATATTTCTTGCAGGCACGGATAAACTTCTCCGCCGTGGAACGCTCCTTGCTGTCGGGAAACTCATTGATGAAACCGTAACACTCATCCTCCGCGTCACGGTAACGCTCCAAACGCTTCTCATCCACACTCTGCTCCGCCAACTCGTACTTGCTCTTCATGATCAGCAGCGAGAAATCCTCTCGCATGCTACTGTAAGGATAGTCCTTCAAGGCATTCTGAGCGGTGATGATACAAGCCTCATAGTTGCTGCCACCATTGGTACAGTTGCCGAAATAAGAGCCCAGGTTGTAATACAACTGTGCGGACAACAGCTCTTTCTTTACCAGTTTGTCCTGCAGCTCAAAGAGACGCTGCTGGGCATGCTCCTTCATGACGGCGTCCGGATAGAGATCGAGATACTCCTGATAGGCGGCGATGGCACTCACCGTGGCCGACTGGTCGAGACGAGGCTCCGGCGTACTCATATATAGACTCTCGCCGATATAATAAGAGGACATCTCAGCAAAGACACCCTTAGGATAACTTTGGTGGTATTTCTTAAAAGTAGCCGAGGCTGCCTCATAGTCGGCGTTGCTGAAGAGTGACATGGCATACATATACAGACACTCCTGCGCATCCTCGGTGCCTTTCTTCATCGTGACCAGACCCTCCAGCAAGGAAGTGGCCCGGGTATATTTGCCCTGAGCGAAACACTCCTTGGCATATTCGTATTTATAATTGGTATCCTGCGACTTATACACCTGGTTGAACTCCTTGGCGCAACCGGTTAAAAAGATCATGCATGTCAACAGGACAAATATATTACTACCTTTTTTCATATCAAGCGGCAAAATTACACATTATTCCACAATTTTCAAAGCGTGAGAAGAGTTTTTTAGGAAAAAATTGCATTATATCATGAATAATTTACTAATTTTGCAAATTACGAGCACTACAGGTGTATGATAAGGAACGGATAATAAACTTCGAGAATGGATTTTAAACTCACATCACAATATCAACCTACCGGTGACCAACCAGAAGCTATTGCCCAACTGACGCAGGGTATCCTTGACGGAGAACGCTCACAGGTGCTGTTAGGCGTCACCGGCTCCGGTAAGACGTTCACCATCGCTAACGTCATCGCCAACGCCAGCCGCCCTACCCTCATCCTCAGCCATAACAAGACACTGGCCGCACAGCTCTATGACGAGATGAGAGGGTTCTTCCCGGAAAATGCCGTGGAATATTATGTCAGCTACTATGACTACTACCAGCCCGAGGCATATCTGCCACAGACTGATGTATATATCGAGAAAGACCTGGCCATCAACGACGAGATAGACCGTCTGCGACTGTCGGCGGTCTCCAGTCTTCTCTCCGGCCGTAAGGACGTCATCGTGGTGTCTTCCGTTTCCTGTATCTATGGTATGGGAGGGCCGGCAGCCCTGACGAGCAGCATCATCAGCATCAAAAAAGGGGAGCGTCTGGACCGTAACCAGTTCTTACGCCGGCTGGTGGACTCATTGTATGTGCGTAATGATATTGACCTTCAAAGGGGAAACTTCCGGGTAAGGGGGGACACCGTAGATGTGTTCATGGCCTATAGCGACTATGTGTTACGCGTAACATGGTGGGATGATGAGATAGACGCCATTGAGGAAGTGGATGCCCTCTCCTATCACCGGCTGGGTTCTTTTGAGGAATACCAGATCTATCCCGCCAACCTCTTCGTCACTTCAAAAGAGCAGACAGAACAGGCTATCCTCCAAATCCAAGACGATCTGGTAAAGCAGATTGATTTCTTTAACGAGATAGGGGATCCTATTAAGGCTCAACGAATTAAGGAACGTGTAGAATATGACATAGAGATGATTCGCGAACTGGGACATTGCAGTGGTATCGAGAACTACTCGCGTTACTTCGACGGGCGTGAGGCCGGCCAGCGCCCCTATTGTCTTCTTGACTTTTTCCCCAAGGATTTCCTGCTGGTCATCGATGAGAGTCATGTGAGCGTCCCACAGTTGAATGCGATGTATGGGGGTGACCGTGCGAGAAAGACCAACCTGGTGGAATACGGCTTCCGCCTGCCCGCCGCTTTCGACAACCGTCCACTGAAGTTTGAGGAGCTCTATGAGCTTATCAACCAGGTGATCTACGTGTCTGCCACCCCCGCCGACTTCGAACTGAATGAGACGGAGGGTGTGGTGGTAGAGCAGGTGATACGCCCCACGGGCTTGTTGGATCCCGTGATTGAGGTACGCCCCAGTGAGAACCAGATAGATGACCTGATGGATGAGATCCTCACCCGCAGCCATCGTCATGAGAGGGTGTTGGTGACAACACTCACCAAACGAATGGCGGAGGAGCTGACGGAGTATCTCTTGAACCACGACATCAAGGCAAACTATATCCACAGTGACGTGGCCACCCTGGACCGTGTGAAGATCATGAGTGACCTGCGCGCGGGAGTCTTCGACGTGCTGGTGGGAGTCAACCTGTTACGTGAAGGTCTCGACCTGCCGGAAGTATCATTGGTAGCTATCATTGACGCGGACAAAGAGGGGTTCCTCCGTTCGCACCGCTCGCTGACACAGACGGCCGGACGTGCCGCCCGTAACGTGAACGGAAAGGTTATCATGTATGCCGACACCATCACTCAGAGCATGCAACTGACCATCGACGAGACAAACAGGAGAAGAACGAAACAGCTTCACTACAACGAGGAGCATCATATCACACCCACACAGATTGTCAAGGCCATCAAAGACAGCAGCCTGCATCAGCATTCTCCTGAGAAAGAGTCGGCGGAGAGCAAGAATACAGGCATGCGCTACCAACCGTACATCGAACCGGATCCCTACGCCATGGCTGCTGACCCGATTTTGGCGAAGATGAATAAGGAGCAACTGAGGAAGAGCATTGAGGAGACGACACGCCTGATGAGACAGGCAGCCAAAGAGCTCAACTTCATGCAGGCCGCACAATATCGGGATGAAATCATCAGGTTACAGGATCTTCTAAAAGAGTGATCCATGTGCGGAAAATATGGTTAAATAATGCTTAATCTACCGATTATAAAACATTATTTCGTAAATTTGCATCGTAAAAAGAAAAGATATGAGAAAGATTATATTGAGCATAGCGCTCTGTCTGCCACTGACAACCTTCGCACAGAACGTGTGGGAGAGGCCAGAGACAGAGAATAAAGCGGTTGAGCAAAAGGCCGCCAAGGTCGTTAAAGAACAAGTTTCCAACCCTGACGCGCCCTATCTGGAAGGGGCGGTGACGGAGAAAGACGGAAAGGTGCAGTGGACCTTAGACCTGGATATTCCCGGTCGTAACGCACAGAGCATCTACGACACCATGCTGACCTACCTCCAAGCGCTTACCAAAGAGGAGAACCAGCTTGAGGGCAGTGCCGTAGCGCTTGTCAACAAACAGGAGCATATTATCGTAGCCACTATCAGAGAGTGGCTGGTCTTCAAGGATAATTTCCTCTCTCTGGACCGTACAAAGTTTAATTACACACTGGTGGCGGAGTGTAATGACGGGCATCTCACCCTGAATATGTACAGGATCACCTACAGTTACCAAGAGAGAAACGACCGAGAGTCGAACTTCAAGGCGGAAGAATGGATTGCTGACAAATATGCGCTCAACAAGAGCAAGACGAAGCTTTATGCCGGGTCGGCGAAGTTCCGTCGTAAGACGGTGGACCGGAAGAACTATTTGTTCAATACTGTTACAAACCTTTTTAAATAATCGATTAGTGTAAAAGAATTGTTAAAGATGTTGGAAGAAAGAGAGAACACATACGTAAGGCGTCATCGCAGAGAGGAACCGGAGGATAACGACCGGTTCGCTGTGTTACGGCAAATACTGAATATCATCTTCATGTTAGGTGCTGTTATCGGTATGTTCGTTTATTTCAAATATAGTCATTCCATAGGTGGAGGCATCATTATATGCAGTATGCTATTCAAGATTATTGAATGCGTGTTACGTCTCATGAAATGAGAAAAACGATACTTTTGACAGTCATACTCTTGTGCTCACTTGACACGACGGCGCAAAGGATCAATGAACTGACCGATGAAGGTCGGTTCACGACTTCTGATGAGCATGAGATCTCAAGTAACGATTCCACCAGTCATAACAAAGAGATACCAAAGGGGCTGAAGGTATGGACCATAGACGAACGTTTCGGCGACCGGACAACAGCGGTCATCGACACCATGCCCCATATGTTTATGAACACCGTCTTCACCGCCGGCATACGTGGCGACTATAATTTTCTCGGCAACCTCGGATCACCCCGGCAGAACCGTATCTTCATCGACAGACAGCAGCCGTCACAGTTTGCGTTTATGGAACCTTACGACTATTTCATCACTCCGGCGGATCAGTTTCACTTCACAAACACGCTCTCCCCTCTCACCAATATCTCTTTCAACACCTGTGGGAACAAGACTAATGGTGAGGATCATCTCAAAGCACTGTTTGCCGTAAATGCCGGGAGAAGACTCGGACTGGGATTTAAGTTTGACTATCTTTATGGCAGGGGGTATTATCAGGAGCAGGGTTCCGCACAATTCAACTATTCGATGTATGGGTCGTATCTCGGAGATCATTATCAGGCACACTTGTTGATGACGACAAACCATCAGAAGCTATCAGAGAACGGTGGTATCACCGACGACAGGTATGTCACACACCCTGAGTTTTATGAGGATGATTTCCGTTCTGACGAGATACCCATTATACTCCGCACCAACTGGAATCGCAATGACAACCAGCACATTTTCCTCTCCCATCGTTACAGTCTGGGATTCAACAGAAAGGTACCGATGACGGAAGAGGAGATCGCTGCCAAGAAATTCGCGATGGAGTCGCAGAAGAAAAACGAAGAGAAGAAACGTAAGGCAGATGCGCTGAGGAAAGCCCGTGAGGATGGTACGGAGATTAATGAGAGCGAACTCGATGACAGTAATAAGCAATTCGCGGGAAGACCTGACAACGCGAAGATCATGGGCAATGAACCCGTTGACAGCACCCGTCAGCAAAACAACCGTATCGCCGTGGAGGGGAAAGCGGCCGCTGACAGCCTTCTCGCACAGAAAGAGACAGCTACCGAGGATACCTCATGGCTGAAGAACGAGTTCGTGCCGGTCACCAGTTTCATACACACCCTGAGATTCGACAACTATCGCAGGATCTATCAGGCTTATGCCACGCCGAGCGACTACTACCTTAACACCTATGACTATGGAGATACTTTCTCGGGTGATAGCATCTTGGACAAGACAAAGCACTATGAGTTGAAGAACACCTTTGCCATCTCTCTGTTGGAAGGATTCAACAAATGGGCCAAGGCCGGACTCAAAGCCTTCATCACCTCTGACATGCGGCATTTCACGATGCCGGATACCTTAGGAACCTGGGTGAGCACCTATAATGAGCATAATATCAGCGTGGGCGGTCAGCTCAGCAAGACTGAAGGCACCCTTTTACATTATAATGCCACTGCCGAGACATGGCTAACGGGGGAAGATGCCGGTCAGATAAAGATTGACGCTGGCGCCGACCTTAACGTTAAGATCCTTGGTGATACGGCACAGCTGGCCGTGAAAGCTTATCTCTATCGTCTGAATCCTACTTTCTACCAGCGACATTTCCATTCAAAGCATGCCTGGTGGGATGAGGATCTCGAGAAAGAGACACGCAGCAGGCTGGAGGCCACCCTCTCCTATCAGAAGACACGAACGAAGATTCGTGTGGCCTTCGATGATATCAAGAACTACACCTATTTCTCCAATCAGTTTACCGTCACCGACAGTTACTATCGCAAAGGGAATACCGTGACAGTCAACCAGCATGCAGGGAACCTTAGTCTGCTGACCCTGCAACTGTCGCAAGATTTTACTTTCGGACCTCTCAACTGGGAGAGTGTCGTCACCTACCAGAAGAGCAGCAATATGTCGGTATTACCCTTGCCCGACCTGAATATCTATACCAACCTGTACCTGCGTTTTATGATAGCGAAGGTGTTACGTATGGACTTAGGCGCTGATGCGAGATACTTTACGAAGTATGATGCTCCCGACTACAGTCCGTTGCTTGGACAGTTCGTCGTGCAGGATCATGGAGAAGACAATATAAGCATAGGCGGATATCCCATCGTCAATGTCTATGCGAACATGCATCTCAAGCACACTCGTTTCTTCGTGATGATGACCCATGTGAACGCAGGTGACGGCGGAAACAGATTCTACGTGCCACACTACCCGTTGAATGGCATGACACTGCGTTTAGGCCTTTCCTGGAATTTCTTCAACTGATAAAAGATTGTGTAAGATAACATAAAAGAATAGTTTAACCATGCCAAAGATATCCAAACGAGGAACAGAGATGCCTGCCTCTCCTATCAGGAAACTGGCTCCCCTGGCCGCCGATGCTAAAAAAAGAGGAATTAAGGTTTATCACCTGAATATAGGACAGCCAGACCTGCCCACACCACAGGTGGCTATTGATGCCATCAGACAGATTGACCGCACTATTTTGGAATACTCCCCGTCACAAGGATACCTCAGTTATAGGGAGAAGCTGGTGAAATACTACGAGAAATACGACATTCACGTGTCGGCAGAGGACATCATCATCACCTGCGGTGGTTCTGAAGCCGTCCTCTTCGCCTTTCTCTCCTGTCTGAACCCCGGGGATGAGATCATCGTGCCGGAGCCTGCCTACGCCAACTACATGGCCTTTGCCATCTCCGCAGGTGCGATTATACGGACAATCGCCACGACGATAGAAGAAGGATTCTCTCTTCCCAAGGTGGAGAAGTTTGAGGAACTTATCAATGAACGTACCCGTGCGATACTCATCTGCAATCCCAACAATCCCACCGGTTATCTATATACCCGGAGGGAGATGAACCAGATACGTGACCTGGTGAAGAAATACGACCTCTACCTTTTCTCCGACGAGGTGTACCGTGAATACATCTATACAGGATCTCCCTATATCAGTGCCTGTCATCTGGAAGGTATTGAGCAGAACGTGGTACTCATTGATTCCGTCAGCAAACGATACAGCGAGTGTGGCATCCGTATCGGTGCTCTCATCACGAAAAACAAAGCGGTGAGAGAAGCCGTGATGAAATTCTGTCAGGCACGTCTGTCACCACCGCTGGTAGGACAAGTGGCGGCGGAAGCTTCCTTGGACACACCGGAGCAATATCTCCGTGAGGTGTATGATGAATATGTGGAACGCAGGAAATGTCTCATCGACGGCCTTAACCGTATCCCTGGCGTTTACTCCCCCATCCCCATGGGTGCTTTCTACACCGTAGCTAAGCTGCCTGTCGATGACACTGAGCGTTTCTGCCGATGGTGCCTGGAAGAGTTCAGCTACGAGGGGGAAACCGTTATGATGGCTCCTGCAAGTGGTTTCTATACGACTCCTGGAGCCGGCATCAACCAGGTACGTATCGCCTATGTCTTGAAGAAAGAAGATCTGGCACGGGCCCTCGTTGTCTTACAGAAAGCCTTGGAGCAATATCCGGGACGTGTGGAATAGATGATCATGAACCTACCTCTTTTCATAGCCAGGAAAATATACAATGATCCCGGTGACAAACGGAAGGTGAGTCGCCCGGCCATACAGATCGCCACCTTGGGAGTAGCGATAGGTCTGGCCGTCATGGTAATCTCCGTATGTGTCGTGTTGGGATTTAAACATACCATCAGGGATAAAGCCATCGGATTCAGCAGTCATATCAATGTTGGCAATTTCATGTCACTGCAGGGCGGAGAAGACTACCCTATCGTTGTCGATGACAGTGTCATGAATGTGATGAGGAAGATACAGGGAGTCAAGCATGTTCAACGTTTTGCCAACACACAGGGTATCCTCAAGACCGAAAACGAGTTCTTGGGTGTTGTCTTCAAGGGTATCGCACAGGAATACGACACCCTCTTCCTGCACAATCACCTCGTGGAAGGAACGATACCCCCCTTCAGCGATGATTCGGGAAAGCAGAAGATCCTCATCTCAAAGACTATGTCCAACCAGTTAGGGCTTCATGCCGGTGACCGTGTCTTCGCTTATTTCTTCACGAGTAATAATGTAAGGGCCCGCCGCTTTGAGGTGAGTGGTATATATGAGACGAACCTCACGATGTTTGACAAGACGACATGCTTCACTGATTTATATACCGCCGTGAAACTGAACGGATGGGAAGCTGACCAGGTGAGTGGCGCTGAGGTAAAGGTGAATGATTTCTATCAGGTATATGCCGTAGAAGATCTTTTCGTTGAGAAGATAAACCGTAATATCGACCACTATGGAGAGACGTACTCTTCCATCACTGTTCAGGAGGCCAACCCCCAGATTTTCTCGTGGCTCGAACTGCTGGATGTCAATGTGTGGATTATCCTGGCATTAATGGTGTGCGTGGCAGGCATCACCATGATCAGTGGATTGCTTATCATCATTTTGGAAAGAACCAATATGATAGGTACACTCAAAGCACTTGGAGCCAAGAACCGTACGGTAAGACATACCTTCCTGTGGTTCGCCACCTTTATGATAGGAAAAGGACTCCTACTGGGTAATCTTCTCGGTATAGGCCTCGTTCTGCTGCAAAGATTCACGGGACTCTTCAAACTCGACCCCACCACATATTACGTCAGTACGGTACCTGTCGAGATCAATATTCCGCTTATCATACTTATCAACATCGCCACACTGCTCATCAGTGTCTTTGTCTTGATAGCACCGAGTTATCTCATTTCACATATCCACCCTGCGAAATCAATGCGTTACGAATAACCAAAAATGTTTTTTAACGAACTTTTTTGGTTGTTTTTTCCATAAATTCTCTTTTATACTATATTTTCGTTATTTAATGCACAAAAAATTTTGAAATGTGCAGATAATAAACTATCTTTGCACAAACAATAAAAAATTGTGCACTGTACGGTTATTATAACCGTTCCGTTCAGAAATAATTAAAAGGATACTGAATGAGTCAATTAGATACAGACAAGCGCATTCCGTCTTTTATCTCATATATTGAGAAGGTCATTATTGAAAATTGGGATAAGGATGCATTGACAGACTACAAGGGGGCTACTCTGCAATATAAAGATGTCGCGCGCAAGATAGAGAAGATTCATATTATCTTCGAGAATGGTCATATCAGGCCTGGAGACAAAATAGCTATCTGCGGACGCAACAGTTCACAATGGTCTGTGGCTTTTCTTGCTACACTTACCTATGGGGCAGTGGCTGTACCTATTCTCCATGAGTTTAATTCCGAACAAATTCATAATATCGTTAATCACAGTGAGGCAAAGCTTCTCTTTGTAGGGGATGTAGTGGCCACAACGATCAATACGGACAACATGCCTGGTTTGGAGGCTGTCATCTATCTTCCTGACACCTCTTTGGTAATCTCTCGCTCAGAACGTATTACTTACGCACGTGAGCACCTGAATGAGCTGTATGGCAAGAAGTATCCGAAATATTTCCGTAAAGAACATGTGAAGTATCGTGTGGACGATCCCGAAGAGCTGGCACTTATCAACTATACCAGCGGTACGACCGGTTTTTCGAAAGGTGTTATGATTCCTTATCGTGCGATATGGAGTAATCTCGACTTCTGCCTTACCTATCTCGGTGACAAGTTGAAGAAGAACAGTAATATGCTCTGTATCCTCCCCATGGCACACATGTACGGCATGGCAGTGGAGTTTATCTTCCCTTTCTGTCACGGACATCATATCTATTTCCTATCCCGACTTCCCTCACCTGCAATCATCGCAGAGGCTTTTAGCGAGGTGAAACCGGCCGTTGTCATCTCCGTCCCACTTATCATTGAGAAAATCATCCGAAAGAAAGTATTCCCAAAGATACAGACTAATACCATGCGTGTATTGCTCAACATGCCGTTGGTAAATAAACGCATAAAACAGAAGATTTCAGAGGAGGTACTTAAAGCCTTCGGCGGCAATATCTATGAAGTAATCATCGGTGGAGCTGCCTTCAGTCAAGAGGTGGAAGAATTCCTTACCGGTATTGAATTCCCCGTGACCGTTGGTTATGGCACGACGGAGTGTGCCCCACTTATCTGTTACAGCGACTATCATTATTTTGCTTCCGGCAGTTGTGGGCGTGCCGTCTCTCACATGGAGGTGAAAATCCTAAGTAAGGATCCTGAGAATATCTCCGGTGAGATCATTACCCGGGGAATGAATGTCATGCTTGGTTACTATAAGGATCTGGAAGCCACCAAGGCAGCCATAGATGAAGACGGATGGTACCACACGGGCGATATCGGTATCATGGATGCCGATGGCAACGTGTTTATCAAAGGACGCATGAAGAATATGATTCTCGGCTCCAGCGGACAGAATATCTATCCGGAAGAGATAGAAGATGCGCTGAACTCTATGATGATGGTTACAGAGAGTGTTGTGGTACAACGTAATGAGAAGCTCACCGCATTGGTATATCCCGACTACGATGAAGCCAAACAGATGGGATTAGACCATAAGGATCTTGTGGAGATTATGGAGCAGAACCGTCAGAAGCTCAATGACTCATTGCCATCCTACAGTAAGATTACTGCTATAGAACTCCGCGAGGACGAGTTTGAGAAGACACCAAAAAAGAGTATCAAAAGATACCTCTACCAATAAGGACAAGCTGCAACCTACGAAAAAAAATATAATGACATATGAAGATACCGTGTTTTAACGAACTGATTGAAAAAAGCATCATCGACAATTGGGATCTTGATGCCTTAACAGACTATAAAGGAGCTACGCTGCAATACCATGATGTCGCACGAAAAATTGAGAAGTTGCATATCATGTTTGAATGTAGTGGCGTAGAGCGAGGAGACAAGATAGCACTATGTGGCAGGAACAGCGCCAACTGGGCAGTAGCCTTTCTGGCCACACTCACCTACGGTGCCGTGGCAGTCCCCATCCTCCATGAGTTTACGTCTGAACAAGTGCATAATATTGTTAACCACAGTGATGCCAAGCTCCTCTTTGTGGGTGACGTGGTAGCGACAACGATCAATCCCACCATGATGCCTCATCTGGAAGGTATCATCTATATTCCAGACTACAGTCTTGTTATCTCCCGTACGGACAAGCTCACCTATGCCCGTGAGCATCTTAACGAGATGTACGGCAAACGCTTCCCAAAATATTTCCGCAAAGAACATGTCCATTACTACAGAGAGACATCTCCTGAAGAACTGGCACTCATCAATTACACCAGTGGCACGACGGGATTCTCCAAGGGTGTCATGATTCCTTACCGTGCTATGTGGAGCAATTTCGACTTTGCCTGCGATGCCATGGGAAAGAATGTAAAGCGAAAAGATAATGTCATCAGCATATTACCTATGGCACATATGTATGGCATGGCCTTCGAGTTCTTATTCGAGTTTCTGAAAGGTTGTCATGTCTATTATCTCACCAGAGTTCCTTCTCCGGCAATTATCGCACAGGCATATGCGGATATCAAGCCGGCGATTATCATCGCGGTGCCATTAATCATCGAGAAAATAGTGAAGAAAAAGATTCTTCCCAAGTTACAGACACCAAAGATGAAGATCCTTTTCAACATGCCTGTCGTAAACAAAAAAGTAAAACAAGCCGTACACGACCAGGTATATGAGTCTTTCGGAGGAAAACTTTATGAGATCATTATCGGTGGAGCTGCCTTCAACCAGGAGGTGGAGACATTCATGGAGAGCATCAACTTCCCTCTGACAGTAGGATACGGTGCTACTGAATGTGCCCCTATCATCACGTATGCCGGTTGTGAGACCTTCGTGCCCGGCAGTTGTGGAAGAGCGGCCAGGAACATGGAGGTGAAGATAGACAGTGAGGATCCAGAAAATATTCCCGGAGAGATTCTTGCAAAAGGGCTGAACGTGATGCTCGGCTATTACAAGAATATTGAAGAGACCGCACGTACTATAGACAAAGAGGGATGGTATCATACAGGAGACCTTGGCACAATGGATGCGGATGGTAACCTATTCATAAAAGGTAGGATCAAGAATATGCTCTTGGGTCCGAGCGGACAGAACATCTATCCTGAGGAGATAGAGGATAAGCTCAATTCTTTAGCACTGGTTGTGGAGAGTATTGTCGTACAGCGTGAAAACAAACTGATAGGATTGGTATATCCCGACTATGATGAGGTACGTAATATCGGTTTGAGCCATGAAGACTTAGAGAAGATCATGGAGGAAAACCGCAACTTACTCAATGAGACGCAGCCTGCCTATTGTAAGCTGTCTGCCATCCAGCTCACAGAGAATGAATTTGAGAAAACCCCGAAGAAGAGCATCAAACGCTTCATGTACACTTAACGAAAAATAATATGTACGCGCGTACATATTTAATATATTGACAACAGGGCAAGAATCGCTTGATTCTTGCCCTGTTGCTATAGGTATCATTCCCCATAATCTGTATAAGACTACAGCAATGCTGTTGAGCGCACACGGCTGAGTGTCTCCGGTGTCATCTGCAAATAGCTGGCTATATATACAAGTGGTGCCCGGAGGATTACTTGTGGAGTGAGCTTACACATCCGTCGATAGCGGTTCTCAGCACTCTCGAAACGTACAAGATCAGCATGCACCTGTGAGAGTATCAACGACTCCTCCAGAATCTTTCGGTATAGGATTTGGATATTCACATTATGCAGAGCCACCTCCTCCAGTTTCTTCTTGGGCAGTTCATAGATAACAGACGTCTCAAGAGCCTCTATCTGGAGTAGGGAGGGAATCTCACGGAATAGACTCTCTATACTCATCATAATAGTACCCTCCACCGCAAGATACTCTGTAACCTCCTTATTGTTCTTGAAGTAGAACTCACGCAGTAAACCCTTGTGTATATAGATGATGCTCTTACAGACATCACCCTCCTTGAGGATCATCTCGCCCTTCATGACTTTTTGGGGGACAAGCACACTTTCCAGAATATCCAGTTCGTCATGGGTCATCGTACTGTACCGACGAGCCAGTTCACGTGCGATATCTCTTGTCGTATACAACGGTTCTTTCATTTTCCTCCTTAATAAATAATACGATCAGTCAAGTTTCAAAACAGCTAAAAATGCTTTCTGCGGAACCTCAACATTACCAATCTGTTTCATCCGCTTCTTTCCACGTTTTTGCTTTTCCAAGAGTTTACGTTTACGGCTAACATCACCGCCATAACACTTCGCTGTAACATCTTTACGAACCTGTTTCACGGTCTCACGGGCAATAATCTTGGCACCGATGGCAGCTTGTATCGCGATGTCAAACTGCTGACGTGGTATCAGTTCCTTTAATTTCTCACACATCCTCCTTCCAAATGTCACGGCATTGTCCACATGTGTTAATGTAGACAGGGCGTCCACCGGCTCACCATTCAGAAGGATATCCAACTTAATCAGTTTTGAGGGACGGTAGCCATCGATATGATAATCAAACGACGCATAACCTTTGCTGATACTCTTTAGTTTGTCATAGAAGTCTATGACAATCTCTCCGAGAGGCAACATGAAATGTAATTCCACACGGTTTCCACTGACATAGTCCTGACTGATGAGTTCTCCTCGCTTATCAAGGCATAGTTTCATGATGGGGCCGATGAAGGTAGAAGCCGTGATGATGCTTGCCCGGATATAAGGTTCTTCTATATGATCTATCATCGTTGGATCAGGCAGTCCGGAAGGATTATGCACCTCTTTGTTACCACCCTGTTTATCATACACCATATAAGACACGTTGGGGACGGTAGTGATGACATCCATGTCAAACTCTCGGTCAAGACGTTCCTGTACGATCTCCATGTGCAGAAGTCCCAGGAATCCGCAACGGAACCCAAATCCCAATGCCACCGACGACTCTGGCTGGAAGGTCAGCGAGGCATCATTCAACTGGAGTTTCTCCAAGGAAGAACGCAGATTCTCATAATCTGTCGGATCAATAGGATATACACCGGCAAACACCATGGGCTTTACCTCTTGGAAGCCTTCAATGGCCGAACTGCAAGGACGGGCTATATGAGTGATGGTATCTCCTACCTTCACCTCTCTTGACTCCTTGATTCCACTGATGATATATCCCACATCACCGGTAAGCAACTCCTGACGTGGTATCATATCCATCTTTAGTATTCCCACTTCATCAGCATCATATTCCATGCCCGTATTGAAGAATTTCACCTTGTCACCCTTATGGATGACTCCGTTGACGATCTTGAAATAAGCAATGATACCTCTGAAGGAATTGAATACCGAGTCGAAGATCAATGCCTGCAAGGGAGCCTCCGGATCTCCTTTCGGACAAGGGATACGATTAATGACAGCCTCGAGGATTTCCGGCACACCCTCACCGGTCTTTCCCGATGCACGGATAATGTCCGAAGGATCACACCCTAACAAATCCACGATCTCATCCTCCACCTCGTCGGGCATCGCACTCGGCATATCTATCTTATTGATAACGGGAATGATCTCCAAGTTGTTATCTATAGCCAGATACAGGTTACTGATGGTCTGGGCTTGCACTCCCTGTGTGGCATCGACCACCAGCAGTGCTCCCTCACAGGCAGCGATGCTTCGGCTTACCTCATACGAGAAGTCAACATGTCCCGGAGTATCTATCAGATTAAGGATATATTGCACTCCTTGATAGGAATACTCCATCTGTATGGCATGACTCTTGATGGTAATGCCACGTTCCTTCTCCAGATCCATGTCGTCCAGCATCTGACCTTCCGTAATCTGTATCGTATTAGTATATTCAAGGAGTCGGTCTGCTAATGTAGACTTTCCATGGTCTATATGGGCTATAATACAAAAATTCCTTATATTTTGCATAGGTATATTCTTCAATAATGAGCAAAATTACAAAAAAAAGAGAGAAAAACCAAATGTATTTGGATTTTTCCTTTCTAAAGTAAGACCTGAAAAAAATAAAAGTTACTAAAAATAATATTTATCCTGTTATTTATTTTATATTTTTAGGATTATACACGAAAAAAATGTAATTTTGCAATATGAAGAAATATATATTAATTATTATGGCTGTCGCTGCGTTGGCAGCCTGTCATGAGAACATAGAGGAGAGAGCCGCCAGGGAATGTAAGGAATATACGAATAAGCACTGTCCCGCCCCTATCTCCGAGATACTGGTAAACGACAGCATGGTATACGAGCCTGCCCAAAAGACCGTGCATTACTATTATTCACTGCGCGGTGCCGCAGATACCACGGCGTTGAATATCACCAATGTGCGAGAGGATATGCTCACGAGCATTAAGAACTCCGCTCAACTGAAGAGGTATAAGGAGGCAGGATTCTCTTTCCGTTACACCTATCTCTCTACCAAGCACAAAGGGCAGAAACTCTTCGATTTCATTTTCACGCCGAAGGAGTATAATGGTTGAGGGTTGAGAGTGAGGGTTGTGTTGCCCCTTTATCTTCCTTTTCAACAAAATAGAGGGGTTTACAGCCCCTCTATTTGTTCTAATGCCCTTACCAACTGATCTGGACAACTGGTATTCTTATAACCACACCGTATGCCATCGAGTTTCTCCTTCACATCGGCGACCTTCATTCCCCTCACCAAGGAAGAGATTCCTTGAAGATTACCATTGCATCCCCCGATGAACGAAACGTTCTGGATACGTCCCTCATCATCTACGTCAACATCGATGAACTGCGAGCAAGTACCCGTTGTCTTATAAGTGATATGCTTCATTACTCTTCGGGTTTCATATTGGTATAGACCGTCTGCACGTCATCGAAGTCCTCCAGGCGCTCAATCATCTTGTCGATAACCTCACGTTGCTCTGGTGTCACATCCTTCATGTCATTAGGGATACGGGTGAACTCGGCACCGGTCACCTCGAAGCCATTTTCCTCAAGATGTTTCTGGATATCGCCGAAGCTCTTCGGATCACCATAGATCGTGATACTACCTTCTTCCTCATCCTCATCATACTCATCTTCCACTCCGTAGTCGATAAGGTCAAGAATCAGCTCATCCATGTCGATATCATCTTTCTTCTTGAAGGTGAACACACTCTTATGATCGAAGAGGAATGCCAGAGAACCCTGTGTTCCCAAATTACCGTTATACTTATTGAACACTGAACGGACATCACCAACTGTACGGGTGGTGTTGTCGGTAAGCGTCTCCACGAAGATAGCGATACCATGAGGACCATATCCCTCGTAGTTCACCTCCTTGTAATCACTCTGGTCTTTACCCATCGCATTCTTGATGGCACGCTCGATATTATCCTTCGGCATATTCTCACGTTTGGCATTGGCGATGATAGCACGTAGTGTAGGGTTCATGTCGGGATCAGGACCGCCAGCCTTCACGGCAATGGCTATCTGTTTTCCGATCTTTGTAAATGTCTTGGCCATGTGGCCCCATCTTTTCAGCTTGGCAGCCTTACGGTATTCAAATGCTCTTCCCATTGTTTTATATATTTTTTATCATTAATTACGATTAACGGAGCTCAGCATTCAACTGTTTCCTCAGATTTACGATAATCTTCTGCATGATAGCGTCTATCTGTTTGTCGTTGAGTGTCTTCTGCTCATCCTGCAGGATGAAGTTCACGGCATAGCTCTTCTTACCAGCAGGCAGGTTCTTGCCTTCATATACATCAAAGAGCTCTACTTTCTTCAGCAGTTTCCTCTCACTCTGGTAGGCCACCCGCTCTACCTCAGCGAAAAGCACGTTGTTATCCAACAAGAGAGCCAGGTCTCGGCTCACCGCAGGGAACTTACTGATCTCACGATAGCTAATCGTGTTCTTCCTCACCGCCTTGGTTAGGGCGGTCCAGTTGATATCGGCGTAATAAACCTCACGCTCGATGCCTGCCTGCTTCTGCAATTTCTTGTTCAGCACACCCATCTCCACCAGTATCTTACCGCCACGGTTTTCGATGGCTGTAGCCTGAGCAAAGATACAGTTCTCGCTCTGTTTGAAGACCACGCTGGCGATAGGCAGCCCTACCCTTGCCAGGATATTCATCACGTAAGCTTTCAACTCGTAGAAACTGCTCTCCTCATCGGCATGTGCCCAGGAGCCGCTTACACGCTTGCCGGTAACCCACAGTCCCAGATGTGTCTCTTCCTTATAGGCCGCCATCGGGTTCTCTGCATTCTGTCTTTCCGGTGAGAAGACATACACATTACCGAACTCGAAGAATCTCAGGTCAGGACTCTTACGGTTGGCATTATAGGCGATGCTCTCCAGTCCGCCGAACAGCAGTGTCTGCCGCATCACATTCAGATCAGAACTCAGCGGGTTCATGATATTCACGAGATTCTCTTTCGGATAAGCATTCAGATTCTCATAATATGCCCCTTTGGTAAGAGAGTTGTTCAAGATCTCATTGAATCCACATCCCACCAACTGCTCACCGATGAGGTTCTCCAGTTTATGTTTCTGATCCTCATCGCCTTTGATCACCAGTGATGATTTCAGCTGTGTCGGGATCTCTACATTATTATATCCGTAGATACGGAGAATATCCTCCACCACATCACAAGGACGCTGCACATCCACCCGGAAGGCAGGGACGACGATGTTTAAGCCCTGCTCATCCTCAGCTTCAATACGGATAGCTAAAGTGCTGAGGATACTCTTTATGGTCTCCTTCGGGATGGACTTTCCTATCAACTGGTTGACATAGTCATATTCCAGACGGACGGGGAAGTCGGGCAGCGGATGGGGATACACATCCCTTATCTGCATGCTCACCTTGCCTCCAGCCAACTCCTTACACAGGATCGCGGCCTGTTTGAGGGCATAGATGACACCGTTGGGATCAATACCTCGCTCAAAGCGGAAGCTGGCATCGGTACTCAGTCCGTGACGACGGGCACTCTTGCGGATCCATGTGGGATGAAAATAAGCAGACTCGAGCACCACATCCTTTGTCGTCTCATAGGTACCAGATCCTTTTCCGCCGAACACTCCGGCGATACACATGGGGTCTTCTTCATTACAGATGGCCAGGTCATGATCATCCAACTGATGCTCCACTCCATCGAGTGTCACGAAGGGAGTTCCCTTCGGCATGGTCTTCACCACAATCTTATGACCTTTCACCATGTCTGCATCAAAGGTATGCAGCGGCTGCCCGTAGGCCATCATGACATAGTTGGTGATATCCACGATATTATTGATAGGACGCAGCCCCACTGTCGTCAACTTATTCTTCAGCCACTCCGGCGATTCCTTCACTTCACAGTCGGTGATGCTCACACAGGCATAACGCTTACAGGCCTCTTCATCTTCGATGACCACATCGATGGGCAGTCCTTCATTATCCACCACAAAGGCATTCTCTGAGGGGCGGTGGAGCGATGTCTCATAACCGTTTTGCCTCAGCCAAGCATAGAGGTCACGGGCTACTCCCCAATGACTCAGGGCATCGGCACGGTTGGCGGTGATATCCACCTCTATCAGCCAGTCACTCTCCAAATGGTAATACTCAGCGGCAGGCATTCCCACAGGTGCGTCATCCGGCAGGACGATGATACCGGAATGGTCATTGCCAACTCCTATTTCATCTTCCGCACAGATCATTCCGTTGCTTTCCACACCACGCAGCTTACTCTTCTTGATCGTAAATTCCTTGTCACCATCGTACAGCACACAACCTAAGTCTGCCACAATCACTTTCTGGCCAGCAGCCACATTGGGGGCACCGCAGACAATCTGCTGAGGAGCATCCTTGCCTAAGTCAACGGTGGTGACATGCAGATGATCGGAATTGGGGTGCATCTCGCAGGTAAGCACCTTACCCACATATAATCCTTTCAGACCACCTCTGATTGACTGCACTTCCTCAAGGGCTCCTACCTCCAAACCGATACTTGTCAGGGCTTCGCTAACCTGCTGGGCAGACAAGTCGAAATCAACATATTCTTTTAACCATTTATAAGATATATTCATCGCTAATACTTTATTTCTTAAAAAAACGATGCAAAGTTACGAAAAGTCGAGTGAAATGCCAAATTTATTTGAACATTTCCGAGACAAAGTAACTTCAGCGAAGCTAAAGTTACGAAAAGTCGAGTGAAATGCCAAATTTATTTGAACATTTATAGTTTCAAATAATCAGCGCAACAGTCGGCACACCGCTCGCCGTCAACACCGGCCGACACGATACCTCCGGCGTAACCGGCACCCTCACCACAGGGGAAGAGCCCTTCCATCGTGACATGCATCAGGGTGTCAGGCATACGCATGATGCGTACAGGACTGGAGGTACGGGTCTCCACAGCAATCATCACGGCCTCATTGGTGAGAAAACCCTTACTGCGCCGACCGAACTCTTTAAACCCTTGTTGCAGCCGATGAGAGATAAACGGAGGGAGCCATGTATGTAAGTCACTGACAACTAAGCCGGGGGCGTAACTGCTTGATGGTAAGTCATTACTATGTTTGTTATTCACGAAATCATTCATACGTTGTGCCGGGGCTGTCTGCCTCTGGTTACCCTGTTTCCAGCACTCCCTTTCCAACTGTTCCTGATAATGCATCATCAACAGTGCGTCACCAGGAGCATCTGTTCCTTGAGCCATCACGTCTTCCGGGTGAATCTCCACCACCATGCCACTGTTGCTCCAACGGGTGCCGCGGTTGGCAGGACTCATGCCATTCACCACCAGTTGTTCTTTTCCGGTAGCCGCAGGAATCACGAAGCCTCCCGGACACATGCAGAAACTATACACTCCCCTACCCTCTACCTGCGTGACAAAACTGTATTCGGCAGTGGGAAGGTATTGTCCTTTGCCGTTTTTGTTATGATATTGTATCTGATCAATGAGCACAGACGGATGTTCCAGTCGTACACCGATGGCCAACGACTTCGCTTCAATCTGAATACCAGAAGCATAGAGATAACGATATACATCCCGTGCACTATGACCGGTGGCAAGGATGACCGGTCCACGGAAAGACAACTCCTGTTGGTCGGTCATCCTTACGGCTCTCACACCGATAACCCGTTGTCCGTCAGTCTCCAAGACCGTCATCTTCGTTTGGAAGTGCACCTCGCCGCCACTCTTGATGATCGTATTACGCATATTCTCTATCACCCGAGGCAGTTTGTCTGTGCCGATATGCGGATGGGCATCAGCGAGGATAGCCGTCGATGCCCCATGCTGACAGAAAACGTGAAGGATCTTCTCCACCGAACCACGTTTCTTACTACGGGTATATAACTTCCCGTCAGAGTAAGCCCCGGCTCCTCCCTCTCCGAAACAGTAGTTGCTCTCCTCATCCACCTGTTGGGTGGTCGTAATCTTTGCCAGGTCTTTTTTGCGGTCGTGTACGTTCTTTCCTCTTTCTATCACTACAGGACGTAACCCTCTCTCTATCAGTCGAAGAGCGGCAAACAGACCACCAGGGCCGGCTCCCACCACCACAACAGACGGTTGAGCTGTCACATCGGGATAAGAGATGGGAATAAAGGCATCGTCAAGCGGTTCCTCGTTGATATACACCCTCACTTTGAGATTCACGAAGATGTTGCGCTGCCGGGCGTCGATGCTCCGTTTCAGGATACGCACATGAGTGATATCCTGCCTGTTGAATCCTTTCTCCTGTGCAAGATATTCTTTCAGTGCGTCGTTTTCCGCAGCCTGTCGTGGCGTCACCCGTAATTGGTATTCCTGAATCATGGTCTTCTCCTTTTCAGATTGCAAAGATACGAAAAGTCTCGGAAAAGTCAAAGGGTTTTGAACTTTTCCGAGACAAACGCTCCTCCATCCAGCCAAAGATACGGGGTTGATGACACTTCTCAATTGGGCTCTTAATGTGCCTGAACTTCTCACTCGGGGACAGGCAAATCACAGAGCCAGTCGCCGAGTGTTCATTTGAGGGCAGACTGAGCCAGCCCCTGAAGGAGTTCCAGAAGGTAATGGCTTACTGGAATTTATGGATATTTAGGGTAGTGCCCATAATGGTTCACCGCAGTGCCGTAACTGAGCACTCTGGTGCTCCTCTATGGTTCACTACAGTGCCGTGTATGGGCACTCTGGTGTTCCTCTATGGTTCACTACAGTGCCGTAAATGGGCACTACAGGAAAAGGTCATGAAAAAAAGTGGTGAAATCCTTGTTCATCACAAGAAATCTTACTACATTTGTGCCCGATTATTAAGAACAGAGTCAGAAACCCTCAATTGTAAGAGGGAGGCTCATGAACAATAAAGGTAAAATGAAAGTATTAAAATTTGGCGGGACATCGGTAGGTTCCGTAAAAAGCATCCTTTGCTTAAAGAAAGTTGTTGAGAAAGAATCCCGCAAGGAGCCTGTCGTTGTGGTGGTGAGTGCCCTCAGTGGTGTTACCGATCAGTTGATCGAGATCTCACAGATGGCCCTGAATGGTGACGAGAAGTACAGAGACGAGTTCGACTCCCTTGTCAACAGACACCACCAGATGATTGACAAGATCATCACAGAACCTAAGAAAAGAGAGATCTTGTTCTACACCGTTGACGCCCTCTTCGAGCAGTTGAAGAGCATCTATTTCGGTGTCTATCTGGTACACGACCTGAGTGAGAAGACACAAGACGCCATCGTGAGCTATGGCGAGCGTATCAGTTCGAATATCGTGGCCACACTGATAAGAGGAGCCAAACGGCTCAACGCGCGTGACTTTATCCGCACGGAGAGGAAACATGGTAAGCATACGGTTGACTTCCCACTGACCAACCAGCTCATACAGGAGCATTTCAAAGAGATGCCGAGAATAGCGGTGGTACCGGGCTATATCAGTCGTGACCGTGACACTAACCGCACCACGAACCTCGGCAGAGGCGGCTCCGACTATACCGCCGCCATCATCGCCGCAGCTCTGAATGCCGAAGTGTTGGAGATCTGGACTGATGTGGATGGATTCATGACAGCCGATCCACGCGTGATTCGCACAGCATACACCATCAACGAGCTGAGTTACATCGAAGCCATGGAACTCTGTAACTTCGGTGCCAAAGTAATCTATCCACCTACCATTTATCCGGTATGTGTAAAGAATATTCCCATTAAGGTCAAGAACACCTTCAACCCCACCCATCCGGGAACGCTCATCAAACAGACTGTGGCTGATGACAACAAACCCATCAAAGGAATCTCGAGCATCAGCGGCACCACACTGATTACCGTCAGCGGACTATCCATGGTAGGCGTCATCGGAGTGAACAGACGAATCTTCACCGCCTTGGCAGACAACGGTATCTCTGTATTCATCGTCTCGCAAGCCTCTTCGGAGAATTCCACCTCTATCGGTGTGCGTGATGAGGATGCGCAGGCAGCTGTTGACGTGCTGAACAATGAGTTTGCCAAGGAGATACAGACAGGTGCCATGTACCCGATGTTTGCGGAGAGTGGTCTTGCCACCATCGCCATCGTGGGTGAGAACATGAAACATACTCCTGGCATTGCCGGCAAGCTGTTCGGCACCCTCGGGCGTAGCGGTATCAGTGTCATTGCCTGTGCCCAAGGTGCCTCTGAGACGAATATCTCATTTGTCGTGGACGGCAAATACCTGCGAAAGTCGCTCAACGTGCTGCACGACTCGTTCTTCCTCTCCGAATACCAGGTGCTGAACCTCTTCATCTGTGGTGTGGGAACAGTAGGCGGTAAGCTGATCGAACAGATCCGTGAACAGTATGAGGAACTGAAGGAGCATCGCAGCCTGAAACTCAATGTGGTCGGGATTGCCAGCAGTAAGTGCGCCATCTTCGACAGAGAAGGCATCGACCTGAACAATTACAGGGAACAACTGCGGCATTCATCCAGTAATATCCACCGGTTGAAAGAAGAGGTTCTCGGCATGAATATCTTCAACAGTGTGTTTGTGGACTGCACGGCCAGTCAGGAAGTGGCAGGACTCTACCAATCGTTCTTAGAGAACAATATCAGTGTGATCGCAGCCAATAAGGTGGCAGCCTCATCCAATTACGAGCACTACATACGACTCAAGGAGACCGCTCTGCAGAGAGGCGTGAAATTCCGTTTTGAGACCAATGTGGGTGCCGGACTGCCTATCATCGGTACTATCAACGACTTGGTAAACTCCGGTGACAAAATACTGAAGATTGAGGCGGTGCTGAGTGGCACATTAAACTTTATCTTCAACGAGCTGTCGGCTGAGGTTCCCTTCTCGGAGACGGTAAGAAGAGCGAAGGAGCAAGGCTATTCCGAGCCAGACCCCCGTATCGATCTGAGCGGCATCGATGTGATCCGCAAACTCGTCATCCTCACCCGTGAGGCCGGATATAAGGTAGAGCAAGAGGATGTGAGAAAGAGTCTCTTCATTCCCGACTCCTATTTCGAAGGGAGCGTGGAGGACTTCTGGAGGAAGCTGCCGGAACTGGATGCCGAATTTGAGGCTCGTCGCCGTAAGTTGGAACAGGAAGGAAAGCATTGGCGCTTTGTGGCCGAGATGTGTCAGGGAGAGACAAGCGTCTCTCTGCGTGAGATCGAGCAAGGACATCCTTTCTACACTTTGGCCGGCTCGAACAATATCGTACTGCTTACCACCGAACGCTATAAGGAATATCCGATGCTGATACAAGGATATGGTGCGGGTGCCAGTGTGACAGCGGCAGGCGTTTTTGCCAATGTGATGTCCATCGCCAACATATAATTTCCAAGAGAGAATGAAAAGAATCATCATATTAGGTGATGGGATGGCTGATCATCCTATCGCTCAGTTAGGAAATAAGACACTACTGCAATATGCCGACAAACCCTGCATGGACCTGCTGGCTAAAAAAGGGAAGACCGGGCGTCTGATAACTATTCCGGAGGGATTTCCTCCGGGTAGTGAGGTGGCAAACACCGCTATCATGGGGTATGACCTGAACGAGGTATATGAGGGGCGAGGACCCTTGGAGGCTGCCTCTATCGGCTATGAGATGACGGCAGACGATCTCGCCCTGCGCTGTAACTTGATAACCTTGCAAGACGATGTCATAGTCACCCATAATGGAGGTAATCTGGCCACATCGGATGCCGATATGTTGATAAAAGAACTCAACCGACAACTCGCCAATGACAAGATACGTTTCATCACAGGCATACAATACCGCCACCTGCTGATTGTCAAAGGAGGAAACAAACACATCGTCTGTGCCCCACCCCATGATCATCCTGATGAACAGTGGAGCGGATTGCTGGTAAAACCGGAGAACGGTTGGGAGAACAAGAAAGATGTGTACCTCGACGAGAGAGGGGATGCCCACGAACGAATGACGGCAGGAGAGACGGCATCATTACTGAATGATCTGATCATACGTTCTCAGCAGCTGCTTCCCTCATTGCCATACAACCGAAGGAAAATACAGCGAGGTGAGCGTCCCGCCAACAGTATCTGGCCTTGGAGCGGTGGCTATCGCCCGAGGATGCGCACGCTGATGGAGCAATACCCGACAATACATTCCGGATCGGTCATCTCTGCCGTTGACCTAATAAAAGGTATCGGTCATTATGCCGGACTCGACATCATTGAAGTGGAGGGTGCCACCGGACTGGCTGACACCAACTACGAAGGAAAGGCAGCCGCTGCCATTGATGCACTGAAGAGACAAGACTTTGTCTTCGTTCATGTGGAGGCTACCGATGAGGCTGGGCATGACGGCGACCTGGAACTGAAGTTGAAAGCCATCAACTTTCTCGACCAGCGCTTGATAAGACCTATCGTGAGTGAGACAGAGACATGGGAAGAGCCTGTGGGTATCGCTGTCCTACCCGATCACCCCACCCCTGTGGAGCTGCGTATCCACGTGAATGAGCCTGTTCCGTTCCTTATATATTATAAAGGAATACAGCCAGACAGTGTTACAACCTATGACGAGCAATCCTGTATCAGAGGTGATTACGGACTGTTGCGACTCAACGAGTTTATGAGATTGTTCATGAGTGAGTAAAAAACATTAAAAGAAATCCGTTATGATCTATTATAGTACAAACCGACAGGCTCCGGCGGCAACGCTACGGAAAGCGGTAGTGAAGGGATTGGCAGAAGACCGCGGACTGTATATGCCGGAACGTATCAAGACACTGCCGTCCTCCTTCTTTGAGGATATTGAGAAAAGAAGTTTCCAGGATATTGCCTATCATGTGGCAGACGCCTTCTTCGGGGAGGATGTAGATGCTGAGGCTTTGCGAAATATCGTGTATGACACCTTGTCTTTCGACTGCCCTATCGTATCTGTTACCGACTCTATCTATTCCTTGGAGTTGTTCCATGGCCCCACTCTCGCTTTTAAGGATGTAGGCGCACGTTTTATGGCTCGTCTGCTGCAATACTTTATCCGGAAGGACTTGTCTGACAAACGGTCTGTGAATGTCTTGGTAGCCACATCGGGAGACACCGGTTCCGCTGTCGCCAACGGGTTCTTGGGGGTGGAGGGTATCCATGTGTATGTTCTCTACCCCAAGGGAAAAGTTAGTGAAATACAAGAGAGTCAGTTTACCACCCTCGGGCAGAACATCACACCCATAGAGGTTGACGGCGTCTTCGACGACTGTCAGACACTGGTGAAGAGTGCCTTTATGGATGAGGATATCAACATACGTCTTCGGTTAACCTCTGCCAACAGTATCAACGTGGCCAGATTCCTGCCACAGGCCTTCTATTATTTCAATGCCTACGCTCGTATAAAGGAGATTCTTGATGCAGGACAGATGCAGCAACTGGTGATGTGTGTGCCAAGCGGTAATTTCGGAAACATCTGCAGCGCACTGTTCGGTAAGAAGATGGGACTTCCCATCAAACGTTTCATCGCGGCAAACAACGCCAATGATATTTTCTACCAGTATCTTCAGACAGGAGAATACCATCCGAAGGACAGCAGGCAGACCATCGCCAATGCCATGGATGTGGGAGATCCCAGCAACTTTGCCCGTATCTACGACCTGCACCACGGTAGTCATCAGGAGATCATCTCGTATATCAGTGGCGCCACTTATTCAGATGAGCAGATCAAGGCATCCATGCGGGAATGCTTCCATGACAACCATTATATCCTGGATCCGCACGGAGCCTGCGGCTACAGAGCCTTGAAGGAACAGCTTTCAGAAGGTGAGACAGGTATCTTCTGTGAGACCGCCCATCCTGCAAAATTCAAGGATACGGTAGAGAAGGCTATCGGCACTACCGTAGCAATCCCCGATCGTCTGGCAGCTTTTATGCAAGGAGAGAAACAGCGTATTGAGATGAGTAAAGACTTTGAGGCATTCAAAGACTATCTGATGGGAAAGGGAGAATGAAAATTGATTTTCACTCATCACTTATATTACAGATCTTTCAGCAAGATATTTCGCTGTTCATGAAGATAGAGCTTTCGGTTGTGGATCACCTTCGTCAACTGTTCACAACCGAACTGCTTCAAATCGATATCCAGCCGCCAACGCCCTGATGCCTCCAGTCGGTCTATCAGAGTTCCTACAGTAAGCCTCGACAAACTCTCAGCCGGTTGATATACCGTTTCCTCCCCTTTCTCATCATAAGCCATCTCAGTGAGCAAATGCACCTGTGTGAGCTGGTACAACAGATCGTGAGTGATACGGATAGGGATGCCTGTCTCCAACTTCAATTGCAGTGCGGTATAAGGTTTCTTCCCTTCATCAAAACGCTTACAAATCAGTTTCATCAACAGGGTACTCAGCAGCAGGCGGTTACGATGACTCAAATCGTCCGTGACGGCACGAAAGGCAAAATCCTCCAAGTTCTGATTGGTGTAGCACAGTTCCGCACCAAACAGACAGATAGTCCATGAGATCTGCAACCACAGCATAAACAATGGCAGGGCGGCAAAAGAACCGTAAATGGCATTATAACTACTCACCCATATCTGCGAATGGATATAGAAGAACTGGAGTCCTTGCATGGCCACACCCGCCAGTATTCCAGGGATAATGACGCTCTTGAACTTCACTTTTGTATTCGGCATGAATAAATACAAGAGGATGAAGGCTATCGACATCAGGATGTAGGGTGACAGCGTCAGCAGGTGTCGCATCATAGGCCCCACCAACATCCGTTCGTTAATGTCGTTGACAAGGGTTGTTATGAGAATCGACAATCCTGACGAGACGACGATCAATATAGGAGCCATGAAGAACATGGCCGTATAGTCGGTTATCGTCCGGAAGATACTCCGTGGCTGTTTCACTTGCCATATATCGTTGAAGACCTTCTCAATATTACTGATCAACATGATGACGGTCCATAACATGAAGAGCAAGCCGACACCGAGGAACAGACCCTTCTGGGTATGTACCAAGTATGAGTTGACAAAACCGACAATGATCTCAGCCACCTGCGGTTGTGAGGACAGCACATCCATAAACCATGCCTCGATATACTTATTAAATCCAAACCCCCTTGCTATGGCAAAGACAACGGCCACGATGGGAACGATAGCCAACAGGGTGCTATAGGTCAGTGCTGACGCGGCGGCAAACATTCGTTTGTCCATGAACCATTCCACAGCCAACAGCAGTTTCTTGCAGATATCCAACAAGAAGAATCTCAACGGAGATACCTCTTCCCGTTTGATTTGCCAGATACCTGTCTTAAAGAAGTAGTTGATCTGCTCAAAATAGTTCCTCATAAGCTGGAATAATAATTGTTATAAGTAGATATTCCTCAAAAAAAGAGGCAGTGTCCCTATAAGCCGGGTTCTGTTCTGACAATGTCAGCGCCTGTCATTTATCTACTCTGCAGGTCACCCCGCAGCTCTAGCGTTCCACCCTCCGTCGGCGTTATCAAAGATAACGATCGGACAGACAACCCTCAGACGACGGTATACATGAACTTGCAGCCTCCAGATAGCACAGCACACAGATCACCCTGTGCCTGGTGGTCTCTTACACCACCTTCTCACCCTTACCTCTCTAAAATGCTTCCTCGCGGGGAGGGTTCTTAAAGATTATGAGGCGGTTATTCTCTTCTGCATCTCCTATTGTCACCAACAGCTTCTATTTTCGGAAGTGGAGCGTCTTATGCTGCCCGGACTTTCCTCTCGCCTGCTATCAGGCCAGCGACAAGCCGGAACACTGTCCCAGTGTGC
>FLNV01002076.1_pt1 | contig 49337 bp, 39 predicted proteins | sample 1140351 | NCBI WGS metagenome assembly FLNV01 (sample SAMEA3878207, study PRJEB12797) | bioreactor metagenome | biome: Moose rumen | place: Sweden | collected 2011-10
GGCTGCTCGCCCCCAAACCCCTCGGTGTTTTTCAGGTATTAGTTTTGGCTTCGCCTCTACCTGAAAATTGCACTTCTATCTTGAACTTAGGCCAATATAAACAAAGTCCGCCAAATTTCTGGGATATACAGCATATATTTGTGACGAATGATACGATTCTGTGACGAATGATACTTACCTGGTTTAGTGTCATGTCTCTTATCTGTTTAGTTCGAAACGGAATGGCTTGTCGAAATGACGGCGGGAGTAATAGGTGACGGAAGGATGCGTCAAGTCCATGACCATCGTCCAGAGGGTGCCGCCAACGATGGCCCCTTTTTCTGGAAGTTGGGTGACAGAAAAGATGGCATCAGTCAGTTGATTCTCGTTCATCACACCACCCGCATTCTCGTATTGCTCCACGAGTTTCTCATGGCGATGATCACCCTCGTGAAGTCCCATCAGGAACTTCTCCTCGCAAAGGTAGTGGTTCGTCACAAAGGGCGACTCCGTGACCACCATTCTGTCAGCAAAGTAATTTTAATCGCTTTTTTCATATATCATTTAGTTTTATATCCATGTGAGTTTTCGCCAAAGACCTTCTAACGGGCCGCGCTGATGGCTGGAGAAGCAGATGCGAGCGAAGAGGTATTGGCAGATAACCATCGCAAGACCTACTATCACGGCATAGGTGATGCCTAACTTGTAATAGCAGGCGAGACCGTAGCCGCAGAAGATGGCACAGCCGATGACGGACTGCAGCAGATAGTTAGTGAGGCTCATGCGGCCGAAGATGCAGAGGTGACGGAGCACACGGCGCACACCCTCGAAAGCATACCATGCTGAGACAACAGCCGAGACGATCATCAGCAGGATGATGAGGTTATAGATAGGATGAAGCCAGCCTTCCAGTTTGCCAAAGTCGACGAAACTCAGGGCTATGACAACAGCGGCAGACATCACAAGAATCTTATGCCATATTTCCAGATTGCGCCCCTCATTATAAAATAGTCTTTGTCGCCCTAACTGCATGCCGAGGATAAAGAGGCAGAGCAACTGCGTCAGACGTCCGCTGAAGATGTTGAATCGGAAGTTCACTTCGAAACCGTATCGTAGGTTGGTGAGGGTATTCTCCCAAAATGTCCCATGTTCATGTGCATGGTTGATAATCCTTGAGATCTCGTAGAAACGGGTATGGTCGATCTCAAAGCCCGTCAGCAGACAATACATCTCTACGGGCTGGATGGCCAACAGGCCGATGATACACCACACCGCCTTCGAAGGCAGATAGCTGATGGGGATGAGCAGCAGACCATAGCACGCATAGAGCATCAGGATGTCGCCATCGTAGAACGCCACGTTGATGATACCAAATATGAATAGCAGGCACATACGCCAGGCAAAGCGCCCTGAGAAGCATTTGCCCTTCTGCTGCTGGTTATCGTTCATGATGAAGAAACTCAGTCCGAAGAGCATGGCGAAGATACCGTACATCTTGCCAGACAGCAGCCAAGCAAGAATGTCGGCTACCATCTGGTCAGAAGGCAACGCGTGGATGATGGTCTCCTGCGTAAAGATGTTAAAGTGCTCTACGGAGTGGTACAGGATGATACCTGCCACAGCGATGCCTCGCAGGGCATCAGCCACGTCGATACGTGTGTTGGGAAGTTTGCGGGTTGTGTACATTTCCCTGCCATATTATCAATATTCAGGTTTAGCCCAGAAAAGATCAGAATCGGTAGTGGTGTCGCAACCCTTCCAGTTTTCGCTGCTATAGCCAGTGGGGAATAGAACGAATTCATTCTCAGAGGGATTCTCGCGATAATCGCTCTCTGGGTTGAAGCGGCTTATCTTCATGCAGACAAAGAAGTAGAGATTCTTCGCCATGTAATAGTCCAGATAATACTCCTTGGTCTGCTGGTTCTGATGATTCCAGTTGGCAGTCTCGCAGAGTACCAGCGGAAGATTGTTTCTCAGTCTGTCGCGCACCTCAGCAATACCCAGCATGGTGCCATTCTCGTCCATCACCCAGGCATCCATCGTAGGATCGATCCAGATCCACTTCTGCAACTGACCTGACCATACGCTATTAATCACATGGCACTCGTGGTCGTGAGGATCGGCTGGCAAGCAGGTAACATAGCGGGCTGGAATGCCCATTGCCAGATACATCTCACAGAGAGAAATGGCCAACTGGCGGCAGTTGATTCCCTTGCCTGTAGTCTTTACATAGTTATAAAGGTCGATGGCATCCATCTCGGCAAAGGCACGGTTATAACAAACATCAACGTCATGGAAATCATGACTAACGCTTTCTTTGCATAATTCTTAGTTTTCATATTTATCATATTTTGATTATATCAGTTTGACGTTGCAAAACTACTAATAGTTGCGGAAACTTCCAAATATATGGGATATTCTGCACAGTTATGTGATGAATGGAAGATGTTCTTATTACTTTTCAGTGAAAAGCACATGCGTTTCAAAAAGTTTTCGTAACTTTGTTGCCGTTAAACTGTAAAAGGAAGATTATATGGAGCAGAGAACAATACTTAACGAGACGCAACTGGGCATTCTCCGGCGATCTGGACGGATGAAGAGCGTAGAGCAGGTTCATGAACTGCGACAGATTATATCGAACTATTACGCCCAAAAGGCAACCGAGGATATGGACCGTCTTTGGATTGTCCTCGACACTAATCTCGCTCTTATTATAGCTGACCATGACGATGACAATTTACAGAAAGGTACATTCTAAGAAATCATTTAGACAATTCTCATGGCAAGTAACGCAGACTTTGTACAATACATCACCGACCAGTGCTCTGGAGCAGGAGAAATCGTCACCAAGAAGATGTTTGGCGACTATGGAGTGTACTGCAATGGCAAGATCTTCGGTCTTGTCTGTGACGACTGCTTCTACCTGAAGCCTACAGAGGCTGTGCGGGACTTGCTACGACAGGTAGAGATGCGTCCACCATACGAGGGAGCCAAGCCCTATTTCTATATCGCCGACGTGGATGACCGCGACTATCTGTCGATGCTTGTTAGTGAAACCTGCAAGCATCTGCCAGAGCCCAAAAAGCAGAAGTGCTAATTACTGTTTTCCCGCATCCAATTATCCGCTGCACTGCCGCCTTTGCCATGTATGTATATTATTGCGTTCATTATTTGATGTTATCTATTTCTTTCTGCAAATTTGCCAAGAACCGTCCGGCATGCGCTCCGTCCATCTGTGTGTGGTGGAACTGGAAGGAGATAGGCAATTCGTAGCGCAGCCATTTCTTCCTGTATCGTCCCCAGATGAGGAAAGGATTGTTGAAGATGCCGCTGTTCATGCCTACGGCTCCGTCGATTTCTGTATCTACAATGGCTGACGTTCCTATCACCATGTAATCCTCAGACAAGTCTCTGTCCTGACACGTTGCAGCAACCAGTGCGGTATAATCAAGATATTGCCTGTTGAACTCGTCCAGTTCTTCCATATACAAAATATCACATGAACAGACTTCGCCCTCCTTGTTCTTCACAATCGTATTGACAGCAATCGAGTCGTATTGAATAAGTTTTTCACCGACGGGCAGTAGATAGAATTCCCTGACTGTTGATGCTGCCCGACCAATACAGTAGTCAAGCAGCATGTTGAACTTCAGGCCCCTCTTCCTGCTGACTTTCACTATTCGTGTCACGTTGATGGTCTTGAAAAACGTGACCATCGGGTTAGGAGCCTTCATCCACAGTTCAAATGCCTGACTACGGCTCGTTTCTTTCGGATTAACCTCTTTTCTCATTGTTTAATTTGTGTTTTCTCCATTTTCATCACTCTGACAGGACGGTCTGAACCTACTTCCAGATTGGTACAGAGTGTCTCCTCGCCAGTGTCCACGAAGCCGCATTTCTCCATCACACGGCCTGAGGCAGGATTAGAGGGGAAGTAACTGCCCCAGAAAACCGTGAACCCCTTTTCCTGAAAGCAATAGTCGACAATTTTTTGGAGAGCCTCGGTGCAGATGCCCTTGTTCCAATACGGACGGGCTATCCAATAGCCTACCTCCGCATGATCTTCAGCAATCTTCAGGTTCGATGATGATGCAGGGAGATACCCCACACAGCCAATAACCTCCGATGTCTCTTTTAATTCGACGGCCCAGGTATAATCATTCATGAAGAACTTGCGAATAATCCCAAGACTTTCCTCTGTAGACTTGTGTGGCGACCAGCCGGCACGAGGGCCAACCTCTGCATCGCTCGCATATTTAAATAACGTGTCTGCATCGCTCTCGAACCAAGGACGCAGGGTCAGACGCTTTGACTGCAAGACGAGTTTTGCTTTCTCTGCGAATGGAGGCAGCTGACCTTCGTTGTACGCTTTGACCTTTTGGGGAAAGGTCTTGTCGTAGGCCTCGAAAGCATCCGGGTTCTCGTCGGCTACGAAATAGCCTTTGGGTGGGCAGTACGTGCCCTCAATACCTTTCAGATAGCCGGGCTTCAACTCCTGAGCGAGGAAGAACGGCACTTCGTCATCCTTCGGCATATCATGATAGTGAATGTTGAGTTTGCTGGCGAGGTCGAAGCCTGCGTGGCGATAGAAGTCTATGTTACCCTCCATGCAGAGCATGCCTACACCCAATTCGCGAGCCTTTTCTATAGCATAGTTCAACAACTTCAGACCATAGCCCTTGCGCTTATAGTCGGGATGGATGCTGATGGGCCCAAAGGTCCAGGCAGGAAGAATCTTTCCCATTCCCGACGTGCCGTTGCCCATTCCCGCTGACGCGCCTACCCGTAGCCTTTCTATCGGACAATCGGCATCAAGGACAATTTCTGCCTTTGAAAACATCACGTGGCCGATAATCCGCCCTTCCAACTCCATCACGAAATCCAGCTCTGGGATAAAGTCCGGATTGCTGCGATACTGATTCAGCACATAGTGCTCTGTGCATCCCGGACGATAAACGTTCCAGAATGCCTCTCTTGTGAGGTTCTCCACCTCACGATAATCTTGTGGTTGTTCTAATCTGATGTTCATTTTCAATATTCAATTTTCAATATACTACATTCCTTATTTAATTCTTGATGCTCACCCCACCAAAGAAGTTGCTGGCAGTGATGTGGAGGCTATGGGCACCTTTGTCGGAACACATGGCTGTGTCGTTGCCTACACCACCAATAAAGCTGCGACTCTTTACGATGACATTCACATCAGCAGGCACCAGCAGTTCCACGCCACCCATAAAGGTGTGGATGTCAATCTCCTCATCCTCCGTGATGACAGCCTCACGTAAGTCCATCCGTATGCCGCCACAAAAAGCATCGAGGCGAGCCCCACGGAACGGTTCACCATGAAAGACGTACTCATCGCCGCCATATCGGGCTGTACAGACAATACGCTTTCCATCATCACCGATGGGGAGTGGACGTTTCAGCCACTGGTCAGGATGGTGCTGGTAGCTGCTGATGACGAGTTCTATACCTATATATATAATAAGGCCTACTCCGAAATACATCGTCCAAGGCTGACTCCATAGCCATCTCAGATGCAGGATATTCCACATATCTGCCAGCTTCAACAAACCAGCCACGATAAAAATGATTCCAAAAACTGTTCTTCTTCTCATAATTTTTATTTTTACTTGTTCTATTAGTCGCCAGAATCGTGAAAGAATTACAAGGCGAGTTGAATTATTTCGACCGCAAAGTTAAGAAGAAGGCGCTAACTATGCAAAATTCTGGGATATTCTGCATAATTCTGTGACAAATGGCAATGAAAGTGTGATAAAACGGCTGAAACGTGGCGAATTGTTTGATAGATTCAAGGATTTTCGTTACCTTTGCCGCCTGTATGGATAAAAATCATATAGAGACTATTCGCGTTAGGGCCATCAGCGTAGGCTTTGCGGCGTTGGCACTTGGCGTGTTCAAGCCCTTTGGTTTGGGCGCATGGCAGTGGGAGGCCTACGTCCACCTGCTTCTGATATGGGTGTTAGGCTTTAGTGTCTGTTTCCTGACAGAAGCCATCTTGAGGTATATCGCCAGGATGCCCAGGTCATACGAGAAGGGCGTGGACTATATCATCCGTCGCAATCTGTGGTTCCAGTTCATCAACACCCCGCTTGTCTCGCTGATGATCTGTCTCTACCAGCATTTCGTCCTGAGCGATCGCGTGCCTGCCAATCAACTTTCCTGGGGCAATTACTTTGAGACCCTTGCCATCATCGCCTTCATATCCTTTGCCATCGGCCTGTATTGGCGCTTCAAGTTCCGCAGCCGTTATCTGGCAATAGAATTGGAAGAGACACGCCTGCTGAACGAACAGTTGAAGGCTATGCAAGCGCAGGCAGAATCAAGGGTACAATCTCTTGAAGCCGCTATAAATCAACCCTGCGAGGACCTTTATGAACAGTTGTCCGAATCTGTTACCCTGACAGGAACAACGAGTGACAAAATCACGCTGAACATAGACGACCTACTCTTTATCGAGACGGTCGGCAACTATGTAAAAGTTCATCATCTGCGTGATAATCAGGTGCATACAGACATGCTTCGTGCCACCTCCAAGCAGATGGAAGACCATCTTCATAGCTACCCGATGGTTGTCCGTTGCCACCGTGCCTTCCTCGTGAACCTTGCCCAAATGGAGCAGATCGTTACCAAGGCCGGCAGTATGCAACTCATCGTCAAGCACAGTCACGAAAGCATTCCCGTTTCACGAAGTAACGTTTCTCAGATCAAAGAAGCTATAAGTATTGACCATATGTTATAAGACACTTCAGCCAAGTCCCCCTTTCATTTTCAAATCACCTAAATCATTACGACTATGGCAAAGATGAAATGCCCCTGTAGATACATCTACGCCCCCGAAGTGGGAGATCCCAAACAGGAGATACCTCCTGGAACCAAGTTTGAAGACCTGCCCGACACTTAGCGTTGTCCCCGCTGCAAGCAGTCCAAGGAGAACAGCTTTTCCTCGCGCATCATGGCGAGAGCTTGTCGTAAATATCTCATATCGCTCAAACAAATATTCTACTTACAATATATGCCAAAACCGTGCCAATCACGTAACTTGTTGATAATCAGCAATGCCTTAAAACAAAGTGTCCATTTCCGGACACTCATACTGTCCGAAAGTGGACACTTACATCATAATACAGAAACATCCGTGTCATTTCGATTGGCACGGATGCTTTGATTGCTGATAATTGTGGAGTAATACTATCGCTTGTCAGGGATGCCGTAATCCGGCCAGCGTTCCTGCGGATAATATCCTTTCAGGGTCTTCTTAGACTCGGCATATGAGGCCTTGACGAGAGTCATCAGGTCGTTCATCTTCTTTACCTTAGGTGTTAACTCCTCACGCAGACGGTCAACCTCAGCATTGGCTTCCGAGAGCAATGCCACCGTCTTCTCCATCTGGTCGATTTCGCTGTTTGACACACCTCGTTCGCCCATTTCTCTCACATGTCTGCGCAAACCCTCAATGAGGTTGCGACTCTTCTCAATCTGAATTTCTGTTGTCTTTGACATAATGCTTGTAAATTACGTTTATATTGATACTTTTGTATCTGAATTACGTTACAAAGCTGCGATTAAGCGAGTGCAAAGAGAATGTATTCTCGTTTGCCAAGCGTGGGCAGCTTCGCGACGTTTTTCATCGCAAAATTAACAAAAAAAGTCGATTTTGCAAACGCTATATAATGTCATTTTTTCGTTTTTTTAAGACGTAATCAGCACCATGTTTAACGTTTCTTAGCCCTTCATCTGCCTCACGACAATAGTACCCAAATTCTTAATTTTTGGCATGCGACTCATGGTAGAGCGTACAGGCTGAACATCGTAGAGCAGCATGAGCAGGAGCACGAACACACCGATGATGCACATCACACCGTACATCTCCTTGACGGCCACCATGACGATGCTCTGGTAGTCGCTGTGCAGACCGCGGTTCAGGGTGTCGGCTATCTGACGACGCAGACCGAAACTATATACGCCTGAGCACATCGACTCGACCACACCATTACGGATAAAACCTGAGACGGTGAGAGCATGGAAGAACGTGGGAAACTCGATGAGATCCTTCAAGTAGAGCGTCATTGTGGCGAAGAAAATAGCGTAGCCGAACGTGCGCAGGAACGTGGGCAGGTAGAGTCGTTCGACATTCAACGAGGGCGACACGTAGAAATACATCATCACCTGATATAGAAGAAGGGCTGCAAAGCCGATGCTGAGCAGACGTGTGTACTTGAAACCGAAGCGGGGAACAGGTCCCCAGTTGGGAGTCTCCCTACCCCAGAGGATGGTGAATGTACAGCCGCTGGCATAACCGACTATCTCGAGCAGTGAGAACTGAGAGGTAGTTGTAAATCCCCAATGCAGCACACCGCCCGTCAGCGTGTTCTGCAACGCATGGGGCGTGGCATTCATCATCTCTGCCACGAAGAACATGCCGAGGATGGGTAGCAGTCGCCAGTGGCGGAACACGTATGGGTCGATATAGGGATGATGGATATGCATCATGCGTCCGACGGTAACGGTGATTGTCAGCGGCAGCAGGCACAGCACAGTGCGCCACAGGCGGCCGTCCCACCAGTTGTAGTACTCGCCGTAGGTGAAGAGCCAGATGACCTCCAGCATACAGGCAGACCACAGCAGACAGCCCAGCCAGTCGAGCGAGATGAGCGGCACCTGATGGGGCATCATGCGCCAGGGGTGGGTGCAGGTATAGACTGTCAGCGCCACGAGGAGCATCAGTCCCACCATGAACCAATGCATCATCTGCCAAGAGTCGAAGGCGATGGTGAGCTGTTGGCAGATCCAGTTGCTGGCAGGCATGGCAGACAATATAATAATGTAGAGCGACGGCAGGAAGATGCCGAAGTCCTGCTTGGGCGAGAGCCACAGACGGATGTTGCTGAAGCACTCGAAGGTGCCGCAGAGTTTGAAGTAGCCCGCAATGAAGCTGACGGCACAGATCACAGGCAGTCGCCACTCGCCGAAGTCACCACTGAGCAGCCATAGGCACAGCAGATTGCAGGCGGCAATCACCAGGGCGGCATTGATGAGCAGCTGCTGATTGGTAAAGCGCAGCTTATAGCGGAAGAGAAACGGGAACGGCATGTTGACGCCTACCACGCCAAACATCGCTACCAACTGGATGTCCTCACGCATTAGTCCCGTGGCACCCACCATCTGCTGCATACTGGCAAAGTAGATGCCACCCGACAGTTGGAAGCAGAGAGCAAAGACGAGGTAGATCCAGGGGCGCACCGCACTGGGCACCCACGGATTGAACATCGGCATCGAAAACTGCTGGTTAAATCCTGCCATTAGTACATCACCTCCGTTTCCACGTTCAGTCCTGCCAACAGGCGGGCCACGTCGTCGGCATTTTCAGTGGTCACCTTGATGCGTACAGGCACTCGCTGCTCCACCTTTACAAAGTTGCCTGTTGCATTATCCACAGGGATGGGCGAAAAGGCACTTCCCGTCCCGGCGGCAATCGACTCCACTTCGCCTTGATATGTGACATCAGGCACAGCGTCGGCAGTAAACTCCACTTTATTGCCGACAGCGATGTGCTTCATCTGCGTCTCACGATAGTTGGCGACCACCCATATCTGGTTGTCATCAACGATGCGGGCCAACTGCTGACCGGGCTGTACCAACTGCCCCACATGGATGTCCTTACGCGACATCACACCATCGCAGGTAGCCACGATGACGGTATATGAGAGGTTCAGACGAGCCAGATTCACCTGTGCCTCGGCAACCGATGTGCCGGCATGAGTCTGCGACAGGCGTTGCTGCTGCTCGCTCTGCACGAGGGCGGTAGACTGCCGTTGCTGTGAGGCCTGCTCATAGCGGGCTTTAGCTGCCTCATAACGGGCACGGGCATTATCGTACTGCTGTCGCGTCACTGCATCCTTTTTCAGCAATGCCTCATAGCGCTCGTAGTCGGCACGGGCATTTTCCATGTTGACGCGGGCCTCCTCGATGCCAGCCGAAGCCACACGCACATTCGAGGCGGTGGTATTCATGCCGGCACTGACTGCCGACGAACCTGAGCGCGAGCCCTTCAATTGAGCCTCGGCCTGAGCCAGTTGCAGCTGAAACTCGGCATCCTCGATAATCACCAGGGTATCACCCTTATGAACATGCTGGTAGTCCTCAAAGCGAATCTCCTTGATGAAGCCGCCCACACGGGCATTCAGCGGCGTGATGTGCCGCCACACCTGCGCATCGTCGGTATATTCCACACGGCCCCAATGCACAAAACGGCTGCAAACATAACCCAGGGCCAAAACCATCGCTGCGATAATCACAGCGTTATATATTCTCTTAATCTGCTTCTTGTTGTTCATAATGTACCACAAATATATTTCATCTTATAATATGCGTAGACGATGTTGATGCGGGCGTCTACCTCCTGCAGTTCGGCATTCAGTCGGATGTTTGAGGCATCGAGCATGTCGGTGATCAGCGCCAGCTGATTCAGGTAGCGTTCGCTGACCACCTCGTAGTTCTGTCGAGCCAATTCCACACTCTTGCACTGCGTGTCCAGGTCAGCATACGACTGCTGATAGAGCGTATAGGCCTGCTGCATCTGGTTGTCTATCGCCTCGGCAGTCACGCGCTGGTGTTCCTGGCTGCGCTCAACGCCGACCTTGGCCTGCTGCACCTTCTTGTTCTGCTTGAACAGCGAACTGATGGGATATTTCACGCCAACGCCCACATACCAATAGTTGATGTTCTTGTCGATAGGTGGAATGTCGTAGGTGAAAGGCCCCGAGAAGTTGTCGGCAGCCACCAATGCCACTTTAGGCAACTGTTCACTCTTTGCCAGGCGCAGTTGCTGCTCTGCCATCTGTGCTGAAATCTGACTCATCTCAATCTGAGGCGATGATGCGAGGGCTGTCTGCTGAGTAGCCTCTAAACTCTCCACGCTCAATAAACTATTCACGATAGCCGTATCAGGCAGTATAACCGTATCCGTCAGTCCTAGTGTGTTACAGAGTTGGTGATTCTGGATAGCCTGCTGGTCCTGCAACTTACGCAGCGACAGCCGCAGGTTCTCCATCTGCAGTTCGTAGCGCGTCACGTCGTTACGGAGTGCCATACCCTGTTCGTGTTTCGAGCGGATGTCATCTATCAGCCGCTGCGTCAGTTTGATATTCTGCTCCATCACCAACATGCGGTTCTGAATCTTGTAGAGATCCAGATACTGCCCAAGCGCCATAAACCGCTGGGCATTCGACGACTGCCGCTGCCCCGCTACCGCCAAGTCGCGCTGCAATTCGGCCATACGGATGCCTGCGTCTATTGCCCCACCGGCATACACCACTTGCTGCGCCTCCAGCGCAAACGAGTTGCCGAAGTGGGGCGAAGAGTAGCCCTGGGCATTCGTGAAGTCACGGTCCATCACCACCACATTGCCGTTATACGATGCCGACAACGTGGCATTTACATCGGGCAGCCGTTGCGAGCGGGCCGCCTCAATCCCTTTCTGAGCAAATTCTACGCTTATCTTCGTTTCCAGAAGAGTCTTGCTGTTGCTTTCCACTAGTTGAAACAATTCGTCAACTGTCATCCTGCGCTCCGTCTGAGCCTTGACCTCCTGTCGAGCCTGCTCACGCTCTGAAGAATTGATGCACGCATCATTCTTCTCTCGCTCACCCGCGGCCTTTGCCACCGTCACAGTGGCTACAACCAACAGGAGAGCAACCTGTCTAATTGCCATTAAAAACCTTAAGTATTCGTTACGGGGAATACACCCCTTTTCATTTTGCGGGTGCAAAGGTACAAATTATTCCGATAAGTTGTAACCTATATAGCACAGATTATTATAAAACATTAACACATAGTGGCCGCCAGCATTTTAAATTTTTGTAAAAGTAGAGGGGGCATTTAGCTTAATTATATCTTTTTTTGTACCTTTGTCGACGCAAACTAATTTGTAATTGCAGTTAATTCAATCAAAATATGAAAAGAATTTGTTTCTCTTTGCTGACACTCTTATGTACATGCAGTATGATGGCGGCAACAACGCCACAACGTAAGCAGTTGTTCGATGACAACTGGAGTTTCTCACAAGACAGTACACTGTGGCGCACGGTCAACCTGCCCCACGACTGGAGCATCGAGGGAGACTTCGACAAGGATGCGCCAGCAGGTCACGACGGGGCATTCCTGCCTACGGGAAAGGGCTGGTACCGGAAAAAGTTTAGTGTTGAGAGTTCAGCGCTGAGAGATAAGAAATTGCGCCTCTATTTCGAGGGCGTCTATATGAATGCTGAGGTCTATGTGAACGGTCAGAAGGCCGGCGGACATCCCTACGGCTACTCTGCGTTCTTCATAGATATCATGCCATACGTCAAGGCAGGTCAGAACGAGGTGGAAGTGCGTGTCGATAACTCGAAGCAGAAGAGCAGCCGTTGGTACAGCGGCTCGGGCATCTACCGCCATGTGTGGCTGCTGACCACGGGTAAGCGATACATCGACGAGTGGAGCGTCAACGTCAGCACGCCCGACATCCACAACGTGGAGATCAAAGCCGAGGTTGTGATGGAGGACGGCTCGAGGAAGCCCGTCTCCAAGCACATCAATGTGGAGAAGCCCCGACTTTGGTCGCCCGACGATCCTTATCTCTACCATGCCACCATTGAGGCTGAGGGCGACGTGGTGCCCGTCACGTATGGCATCCGCACCATCGAGTACTCTGCCGAGAAGGGACTCATGCTGAACGGCAAATCCATCGTGCTCAACGGTGGTTGCGTACACCACGACAACGGCATCCTCGGAGCCGCAGCTTTCGATGCCGCTGAATATCGTCGCGTGAAGCTCTTGAAGGAGGCGGGCTTCAACGCCATGCGCACGTCGCACAATCCACCATCGGAGACCTTCCTCCGTGCCTGTGACGAGTTGGGACTGCTGGTCATCGACGAGGCTTTCGACGGATGGCGCGACAAGAAGAACGACTACGACTACTCCACGCTCATCGACCAGTGGTGGCAAGAGGATATCAAGGCGATGGTGCTCCGCGACCGCAACCACCCCAGCGTCTTCTGCTGGTCAACTGGCAACGAGGTTATCGAGCGCAAGAAGATTGAAGTGGTGAAGACCGCCCACAACCTGAACACCCTCTGCCGCCAGCTCGACCCCCAAAAGCGTCCCGTCACCTCCGCCCTCTGCGCATGGGATCCCGAATGGGACATCTACGACCCTTTGGCTGCCGAGCACGACATCGTGGGCTACAACTACATGATTCACAAATCGCAGAGCGACCATGAGCGAGTGCCCAGCCGTGTGATGATGCAGACGGAGAGCTATTCGCACGACACGTGGAGGAACTACTGCAAGGTGCAGGACGAGCCGTGGGTCATCGGCGACTTCGTGTGGACGGCCATCGACTATCTCGGTGAGTCGGGCATCGGACGCTGGTACTACGAAGGCGAGCCTGCCAAGGAGCCATGGGAAGGCCCCATGTTCCCCAACCATGCCGCTTATTGTGGTGACATCGACCTGACGGGTTTGCGCAAGCCCATCAGCCACTACCGCTCTATGCTTTATAATAAGGATGGCGAGCAGCTCTACATGGCAGTTCGTGAGCCCGACGGATATTTAGGGAAGATACATACAACGATGTGGAGCGTGTGGCCCACTTACGAGAGCTGGACATGGACGGGTCATGAGGGCAAGAACATTGATGTGGAGGTGTATTCACACCATCCCAAGGTGCGCCTGTATCTGAACGACCAGTTCATAGATGAGAAGGAGGTGGCTCAAGGTATGGCGACGTTTACCCTACCCTATCAGCCCGGCACGTTGCGTGCCGAAGGAGGAAATGAATCCGTCACCCTGAAGACTGCCAGCACCGCCAGTGCCATCCGCCTGACTTCCGACCGCACATCGATGAAAGCCGACGGTCAGGACCTCGCATTCATCACCGTCGAACTGACCGACGCCAACGGCATCGCGAATCTCCTTGCCAACAACGAACTTACCGCGAGCGTCAGCGGTCCTGCCAAGCTCATCGGTTTCGGCAACGCTGACATCAAGGACTGCGACCGCTACACCGACAGCACCCACAAGGCTTGGAAGGGTCGTGCCCTACTGGTAGTGAGAAGCACCGGCAAGAAAGGGCGCGTCACTGTCAACCTGCAAGGCAAAGATCTCAAGCCCACTCATATCACCCTCCAGGCTGTTGACGGGCCTCGCTCACGCAACGTTCACACTACTGAGGCGTCACCTGATACACGCCATAACCTATCTGGGGCATCTCAATACCATTTGAAAGCTTTATAGTTTCCATATCCTTATAATTTTAGCGATTACAGACTTGCTACTAATATTTCCTTGATGTCCTGCTCTGTCAGCGGAGCGTAGGCATTCTCCAGGCCTTCGTTTACAGCAATATGGTGTGCCATCTCGTCGATACGGCTGTCATCAATGCCGACCTCGCGCAAATGCATGGGGATATTGATGCTCTCAAAGAACTTATAGGTCTCGTCGATGGCCTTCTCGGCAATCTCCTGCTTGGGTAGCGTGGCGTCGATGCCAAAGACGTTGATGCCGTATTTCACGAAGCGGTCAAGGGTCTTTTCATTCAGGATATGCTTCATCCAACGGGGCGTGATGATGGCCAGTCCTTCACCATGGGTGATGTCGTAGTAGGCACTGAGGGCATGCTCGATGCCATGACAAGGCCATCCGCTGGGACTGTTGCCGAGTGACAGGATGCCGTTACAACCATAGGTACAGCAGAGCATCATTTCAGCACGGGCAGTGTAGTCCTCTGGATTCTCTAGGCATTTGCGTCCGTTCACCATCAGACTCTTCAGCATCGACTCGCAGAAACCGTCGTTCAGTAGCGTGGTGTCGGCAGCAAAATACTGTTCGATGGTGTGGTTCATCGCGTCGGCACATCCTGCAGCGGTCTGCTTCTTCGACACGCTGAAGGTATAGACGGGGTCGAGAATCGAGCAGACAGGGAACAGCAGCGGGTCCATATAGCCAATCTTGTCGTTGGTCTCTGTGCGGGATATAACACCTCCGCAGTCGTACTCACTGCCGGTAGCAGCCAGCGTAATGATGTCTACGATTGGCAGGGCGGCCTGAGCCTTCACCTTATAGGAAATCAAGTCCCAGGGATCGCCATCGTACTTGGCACCTGCGGCAATGGCCTTCGAGCAGTCGAGTACGCTACCGCCACCAACGGCCAGAATGACGTCGATGTTATGCTCCTTGCAGATGCGCACGCCTTCCAGCACGCTGGGGTCGTACTTCGGATTGGGCTGGATGCCTGAGAGTTCGAAAATCTCGAAGCCCTGCATCAGTTCCTTCACGCGGTCGTAGAGGCCTAAACGTTTGATACTGCCGCCACCGTAGGTCAGCAACACACGCTTGCCGAGAGGACGCATCACCTCTGGCAGTTTCACAATCGACTCCTTACCAAAAATGAGTCGCGTCGGGGTCATGTAATCAAAGTTCTGCATAATTCTATTCTTTGTTATTAGTTTATTCAAGTTTCGCATTTGCTCAACTTCTTAGGAGTTAAGGAGTTATGTAGTTAAGGAGTTAAGACGTTAGTCCTGTAATCGCCACTTTCTACTGGAGTCTCGGGTGCCACGAAGTATTGTCCTAACTCCTTAACTCCTTTAACTCCTTTACTTCTACAACTTCCGAAAGTTGAGTACCTTATTATTATTTTACTGGTGCGAAGGTAAATTGTTTTATGAAGTAGGCAGCATCCTCTTCACCTTGTTTTATGCCATCTGAGGGAATGCACTCCACTCGAAGTACTGCTCGCGCTCAGCAATCCACCAGCGACCGTCAATCTTCACATACTTGTCGAAGTAGCGAACAGCGTGAACGGTGAGTTTGTCCTTACCGTCCTCCTCGGTCACCAGCGTAGCAAGTGCATAGCAGGTTCCTGTAGCATGGGTCTCGTCAACGAAGTCCACGTTCTGCTGGCCGTTCATGTGGAACGACACCTTGGCAGCGCCAAAAGCCTTGTACTGACGGATCATGTCCTGCACATCACGAGCCTGCATACCCAGCTTGCCGCCGAAATAGACGTTCAGCTTGATGTCGGGACGGAAAATCTCAACGTAGCAGTCCTGGTTGTTCTTGTCACTCTCTGTTGCGTAGAAGTCTACTAATGCCTTCAACTCTGCGCGGTCTTGCATTCTGAAATCCATTATCTTTTCGTTTTTAAGTTTCACGGTGCAAAGGTACGACAATCCACAGAAACTGCATTAACACAATTTTCGGGGGATTTTACCAAATTTGGAGAAACATACTTTTTTCCTTGTTATTCTCTAAAATCAGAAGGTTTTGCCCCCAGATTAGTCTGCACATAGCGACTGAAATGCGAGAGTGATGTGAATCCGAACATGTCGCTGATGTCTGTGAACGAGAGGTTGCGGTTGCGAAGCAGACGGCTGATGTCAAGTGAGGCATAGCGGGTAATCCAGAAGGCAGCAGGCAGACCACTGACCTTCTTCGACACCTCAGATAGATACTTTGTGGTGACGCAGAGCCGGTCGGCATAATAGCTGATGTCGCGGTTCCGTCGGAAGTCGCCACGTTCCAGCATGTCAATGAACTGCTCCATCAGTTGGTGCTGCTGGTTGCTGATCTTGTCAGCCCCATAGAGCTGGGAGTGAAAATCGAAGAAGTCGATGATCATACATTCAACGGCATTCTTCAGAGCATCATGACGGAAATGATGACCTGTCTGTTCTAATCGTCTCTTCACGGCATCGAAGTTCATCTTGCAAACCTCCTGCTGCTCAGGGGTTAGTTTCATAATCGGATTTTGGAACAACGATAACTGACCACGCATACCGTAATTACTTTGTGGCGTACTAATCTCGATGAACTTTTGAGTCACGTAAATCACGTCCACCCGAAAATCGTCGCTCTCCTGCAGGTTCTTCACCAAATCGCCCCTGCGAGGAATAATCATACAGTCACCCGCCTCGAAACGGAAGGACTGATTATTTCCCATTCCCGAGCTACGCTCGCCTACCCGTGGCCTCTCGAAAGTGCAGTGCCCACCATAGCAATAGGCATGGCAGAGATAGTCAGCAAACTGTGCGTCACCGATTCGAACCAGCGCGTGGTCAATGATTATATGCTGAATAGCGTTCATATCCTAATAATCCAACTATTGTTAAAACTTGGCACAAAGATACGGATTTTTCCCCAGAAATTGTTATTTTTGCAACAAAATTACCGCGAAAAGGTATATTTCCGGCTTACAAGATGTAAAGTGGAAGATTTACAGAGTTTTTACACATCGTTTTTGAAAGTGGTTTGCGAGATGGCTCCTTACTTGCTTTTGGGATTCCTGATCGCAGGAGTGCTGCATGTGTTTGTACCTCAGAAGTTCTATGCCAATTATCTATCGAGCAAAAACAAGTTGTCAGTGCTATGGGCAGCACTGTTGGGCATTCCCCTTCCATTGTGTTCGTGCGGCGTGATTCCCACGGCTATCGGTCTCAAGAACGAGAAGGCATCGAAGGGAGCCATTGCCTCTTTTCTCATTGCCACACCGCAGACGGGCATCGACTCCATCCTGGCCACTTTCTCACTGATGGGACTGGGCTTTGCCATTATCCGCCCAGTGGCGGCACTCATTACGGGTGTTTGCGGCGGACTGCTGGTAAACCGACTGGTTCGTGAGGATGACATGACTGAAGAATCCAACGCCTCATGCCAGGTAAAACGAGGTAATAGACTATGGCGTGTACTGAAGTATGCCTACTATGATATGATTCGCGACATCGGTCTGCGGCTGCTAATCGGACTTCTGGTTGCGGCATTGATTCAGGTAGCGGTGCCCGACGAGTTCTTCCTCTCTTTCGGCAGTCAGCCGCTGTTGCAGATGCTGGTCATCCTCGTCATTGCTGTGCCAATGTATATCTGTTCTACAGGTAGTATCCCCGTGGCAGCAGCCCTGATGATGAAGGGACTCTCACCAGGAGCGGCACTGGTGATGCTGATGGCCGGGCCTGCGGTCAATCTTGCCTCTATCCTCGTGGTTCACAAGTCCATGGGACGCCGTTTTACCTCAATCTATCTGATGACCATCGTGGGCTTCGCCATCCTCTTCGGTCTGCTTCTAAATGCCACCGGCTTGGATTTCTCATTCACCGGTCATGGTGCGTGCTGCATGAGTGCATCCGCCTTGCCCAGTCCGTTTAAACTCGTTTGTGCTACAGTATTAACCCTATTAATAATATTTGCTCTTATGATGAAACTGTTTAGCAAGTTTACCACCAAAAAGCCATTAGACCCCGACGTTACAGCTTACAGGGTCGAAGATATGCATTGCAGCCACTGCGAAGCTGCCGTCGTCCGTGCCGTCGAGGATTTGCCAGGCGTAGAGAAAGCCAAGGCCAGTGCCTCTGCCAATACCCTCACCGTCAAGGGTTCCGCAACGGAAGAAGCCGTCCGCAAGGCGGTAGAAGGAATTGGTTATACGTTCAAGGGACGGAGCAGCGAGAGCCGTTGAAACTATTCTGATTATCAGAGAAAGGATCTAATAGAGATTATATGGACGTAAGTGAGTTGCACGACGAAGAGAATCTGCTGACTACGTCACCAATCTTCGAGGGTTTCAGGTGAGACGATCCGATATGACCGCCAACTGTAGTACAACCCTCTGGAAGTTCATCCTTGACAGCAAGCATAGCTATATTCCAGACCAGCCTTCATTTGGGTTTTAGAGTGATTTCTAGTTGATGAACCATCATTCCTATCATAAACTATCCTAATAATGAGGTCATAAAGAATGGCATGGGATGTTTAGCCCAACATACCTACATATCATCCTAAGCAAGAATAACAAAGAATAATTGAATTATGTACAGTTTAAACTATAAAGTAACAACAAGCACCTGCGACAGTGAGGGACGGCTGAAACTCTACTCTGCCCTCCAGATGATGCAGGACTGCTCAGAAATGTGGATTGACTCTGAGCCCGGTGTGAAGCAGTATTTCACAGAGCAGAACATGGCCCAGCTGCTAGCTACCCGACAGGTGGAAATCATCCGGGTTCCTGAATACAAGGAGAATCTGACGGTAACGACTTCGGTCTATGGCATGAAGCCAATGTTCGGGTTCCGCAATACCTTCATCTATGATGCAGAAGGAAATCCGTGCTACAAAACATGGAGCATGGGAGCCTTTGTCGATAAGACAGCGGGAAAGCTGAAACGCGTGGATGATGCCACGATGGCATCTATGACGCTGGAACCGCAGCTGGAGATGACCTACAAAGACCGCCGAATCATTCTTCCTAAAATGGGTGGCGAGGTTCTTGACCCAAATAAAGTGCTTCGTGCAGACATCGACTACAACCGCCATATGAACAATGCCAACTATGTCCGCGTTGCCATGGAACTGCTGCCGGAGGATTTCGAGGTCAAAGGCTTGCGTGTGGAATATCGGGTAGCTGCCAAACTGGGTGATTTGCTTGTGCCTACGATATATCATATAGAAAATAGTATTATAGTGTCACTATCCATTGGCGACGAAGTCAGCACAATTATCGAATTCACATAATACCAACTAAAAATAGCCATTACGAACGCAATAGTTGGTGATTTCACAAAGATACGAGACTGAGCATAAAGCCTGCTCTGCTACCAGAATACTGTTTCTCAGACAAATCGAGCATGCCGCCCTGCTGGATCATCATACGTCGACTTAGTGAAAGGCCAATACCACTTCCGCTATGCTTTGTGGTAAAGAAAGGGACAAAGAGCGACTGGCGGTTCTCTGCCGGGATGGGCAGGCCATTGTTTCCGACATAGAGTTTCAAATGATTAGTATATGTTGAAATGCCCAACCTACCGTCGCCTGCTTGCTGCCTTTCATCTGTCTGTGTGATGACCATCTTCTTGGCTTCAGCTTCCACCGCATTTTTGGCGAGATTCATCAGAACTTGGCGCAGCATTCCAGCATCTGCGTGGACTATGATGTCATCCGGTATGCTTACCTCCCAAGTCAGTTCCGGGTAGGCCTTGCAGACATCATCAATCAGCGGACGAAGCGCGATGTCAGCCATAACGGGTTTCTCCAGTTCTGACATCTTACGGTAGTTCTTTACGAACTCGCTCAGATGGCGGCTGGTGTCGTAGATAGCCTGAATGCCTGGTTCGAGAGGTGTGCCTTTCACATCTTCGCGCCCCAGCATCGACTGACTGATACTTGTAATAGGGGCAGTAGCATTCATCATCTCATGGGTCAGCACGCGGGTCAACCGCTCCCACGCTTCCACCTCGTTCTGGTTCACTTGCTGACGGATGGTTTCTCCCAGTTGGTTCAGCGTCTGCTGCATGGCGCGTTCACCAGACAGAAGTCCATCGGTTGGCAGTCGGAAAGTGAAGTCATGATTGCGAATAGCCTCTTGCATCAAATGGGCACGTAGTTTCAGGGATCGTTGCCGACGGACGAGCCAGACGATGGCTGCAACCAGCAATACACCTATTATAATAAAGGACCAAATCATAGCCGCTTCATTTTATTGTATAATGTCTGACGGGTGATGCCTAACAGTTCAGCTGCTTGCGAGAGATTACCGTGACAGCGATCGATGGTACGACGGATATGGTCTTTCTCCATCTCGTCGAGCGTCACTATCTCGCTCTGCATCTCCAACACGTCTTTCAACTTGCGAACGAGTTCATCGTTGTCCCACGGCTTGGTGATGAAGTCAGCGGCACCGCTCTTCAGTCCTCTAACTGCTAATGATACGTCAGCGTATGCTGTCAGCAACACTACGGGGGTCTGCGGGTGCTGCTTACGGATGGTGCGAAGCCAGAAGAGTCCTTCCTGTCCGTTGTTCACGCCAAGAGTGAAATTCATGTCAAGCAACACGATGTCTATCTCCTCCTGCGCCATCGTCTTCAGGATGTCGTCAGGCTGGTTCAACGTCAGTATGCGTTCAAAGATGCTATCCAGGAGATAGCGCATCGCCGTCAAGATGGAAAGGTTGTCATCGACAACTAATATCGTACCGTATTTGTTCATTGTTTCTATTTTGGGCACAAAGTTACGAAGAATCTGTCTAAAAATCATACGAAATACTGTCTAATTATTAGACAATCTGCCTCTGGATGTGTTAAAATCCTTGGAGCAAAGACGGATAATCCTTACTTTTGCAAACAAAAAACAGCGAAATATGAAACGTCTGATAAGTTTATCATTTATCATTTGTCATTTATCATTTAGCGAAGCGCAGTCATGGACGATGCAGCAATGTATGCAGTACGCCGTTGAGCATAACCACGAAGTGAAGCGGACAGAGTTTGAACTCGACAACTACAAGGCCAACCGTACAGGAGCCATTGGCCGTTTCCTGCCATCTATAGATGCGGGCATTGGTGCGCAGTATAACTTCGGACGCGCCATCGACCCAGAGACGAACGGCTATACCGATGTGAGTACCTTTTATAATGGCTACTCTCTGAGTGCTTCTCTCCCTGTATTCGATGGGTTCAATCGTCTGCATGCACTAAAAGCAGCCAAAGCCAGCGTTCTCATGGGGCAATCGGCTCTTCGTCAGCAGCAAGACCAGACGGCTCTCAATGTACTGCAAGCCTTTACCAACGTCGCTTATTATGATGGATTGGTCAAGATGGCTGAGGAGAAAGTGGAGGAAACCGAACTCTTGCTCCGTCAGACTCGCGTATTAGAAGAGGTGGGCCGCAAGAGTCAGGCAGATGTGGCACAGGTGGAGTCGCAACAGGCAGAAGCCGACTACGAGCTGATTCGCCAGCAGAATCTCCTAGGCTCTGCTCTGCTGGAGTTGAAGAAAGCAATGGCTTTCCCTATCGCAGATACGCTTTCGCTGGAAGTCCGTCGGCAGCGAACTCTGAGTCCGTCGGTAGCGAACTCCAAGTCCGTCGGCAGCGAACTGAGCCTGACTCAGGAGCATCCGGAACTATTGGCATCACGCTATCAGATGCAGGCCTCCAAACATGAGTGGCATCAGGCCCGTGCTTCATTGTTCCCCTCTCTCTCGTTGAGTGCGGGTCTGAACACCACTTACTATCACACGATGCACTCCAACACTGGGCAGTCATTCCACAACCAGATTAAAAACAACATGGGTGAGTATATTGGAGCCACGTTGAGCATCCCCTTGTTCAATCGCTTACAGACCATCACAAGCATCCGCCGTGCCAAGAACAACTATCAAATTGCCCGTGAGAACTACGAGCAGAAACAGTTGGAGCTGGAAAAGCTCTCTCGCGAAGCCTGGCAGGATTGGCAAGGCTACCTGAAGCAGACCATTCAGATGGAGAAAAAGGTAGAGGCCGACTCGCTGGCCTATCACTTGACGCGCCGCCAGTTTGAGGAAGGCCTCTCAACGGCTATCGACCTGCATACCACATCCTCACAGCTGCTACAGTCGAAGGCCACCCTGTTGCAATGCCAACTGATGGCAATAGTAAAAGAACAATTGGTAAGATATTATAACGGAGAAACGATATGGACAGAGTAATCGAAAAGACAAAGACACAACGGCTGATGAAGTATTGGCCGTATGCCACAGGAGGCGTATTATTGCTGCTGATAATCAGTTGGCTGGTGTTTGGCAACCACGCTTCTACGCTAAAGGTCAATGCCGACGACCTGACGGTGAGTGAGGTGACGAAAGCTGAGTTCAAGGACTATGTGCGTACCAACGGACAGGTGCTGCCTATCCAGGTGGTGCAGATCTCGCCCGAGGAAGGCGGCATCGTGATGGAGAAGGTAGTAGAAGAAGGTTCTCACGTCAAAAAGGGTGATGTTATCGTCCGCCTCTCGAACTCCAACCTCGACCTGCAGATTCTGAATGCCGAGGCGGAACTGGCTGAGAAGCAGAATCTGCTACGTAATACCCAAGTAGCCATGCAGCAAGACCGCCTGAACAACCAGACGGAGCAGGCCCAACTGGATATGGACACCCATCGCAAGCAGCGTACCTTCGAACAGAATAAGCGGCTCTACTCAGAGAAACTAATTAGTAAAGAGGACTATCTGCAGTCGCAGGAGGACTATAAACTCTCTGCTAAGAAACGCTCGTTGGTGTCGAAGCGACTGAAGCAGGACTCCATCTACCGTACCGTTCAGATGGACCAGATGGAGGACAATCTCGACAACATGCGAAAGAACGTGGTGCTAGTCCGTCAGCGCAAGGACAAACTCGAAGTGCGCTCTGCCATTGATGGCGAACTGGGCTTGCTCGATGTGGAGTTGGGGCAGAGCATTCAGCCCGGGCAGAAGATTGGTCAGTTGAACGACCTCTCTGACTATAAGGTGCAGGCTCAGATTGACGAACACTACATCGACCGCGTGCGACAAGGGCTTACTGCCACCTTTACGCGTGGCGACAAGCAATATCAGCTTCAAGTTCGCAAGGTCTATCCGGAGGTTCGCGAGGGCAAGTTCCGTTGCGACTTCATCTTCAGAGGCGAGCGCCCAGAGAACATCCGCACAGGCCAGACCTACTATATTGATTTGGAGTTAGGCCAGCCCGAGCAGGCTGTGCTAATCCCTCGCGGCACCTTCTTCCAGACCACGGGCGGACAGTGGATTTTCGTGCTCGACAAGAGTGGCTCGAAAGCCTATCGCCGCCAGATCCGCATAGGTCGTCAGAACCCCCAGCACTACGAGGTGCTCGAAGGCCTAGAGCCTGGCGAGCGCGTCGTCACCAACGGCTATGAGGCGTTTAAGGACAATGAAGTATTAGTCATCAAGTAAAAAACAATATGAAAGAAGTATTGAGAAACATCTGGTATATGGCACGCCGCTTCAAGACGGCTACGGTGCTGAACTTCGTAGGACTTGTGGTGGCATTTGCTGCCTTCTACCTGCTGATGACGCAGACGGTGTATAACCGCTCTTATAACGCGAGCATTCCTGATGGCGAACGTGTGTACCGATTTGAGGCAAAGATGGGGGCCGACTCTCCGTGGGGCATCAATTGCAACCGCCCTACTAATGCCATCTTGAAGGAGATGCCACAGGTAGAGGCGATGACTGAGATGGCCACTTGGTGGCCGACAAGAGAGTTCCTGGTAGGAGAGAATGTGGTGGGGCATTCATGCGTGGGTTCTAACCTGACCCCCTTCGGTGCCATCTCCGCACGGTGTCTCGACGGCAAACTGAGTTGGGACGAATATAGTGACCGGACAGTCATCATTCCTGCATCATTGGCCAAGAAGATATTCGGTCGCACGGACGTGGCTGGACAGCCGCTCTACTCCACGACTGACACACTGACCGTCCGAGGTGTCTATGAAGACTTCCCTGCCAACTGCGCATTCAAGAACTGGGTGCTTTATGCTACGCAAAACAATTTGGAGGACTGGAGCGAATGGAGTTATACTGCCTACGTAAAACTACGCGAGGGCGTTGATGCCGAGGCAATGATGCAGGGTTTCTCCAAGCAGTTCAAAGAATTGATGTGGAAGCAGCAGTGGGGCGGAGCACTTGCTGCAGGAGCAGTCAGTGAAGGGCAGGAGAAAGAGGTGCGTGCCATGTTCGACAGGCAGTTCGACAACCGAGCGTATCGACTGACCCCCATTCACGATACTTATTTTTCTGGAGTGGCTGGCGATGACAAGGGTAACCCTGCCATGCTTTTCGTCCTGGAGTTGGCCTGCCTGCTGGTCATCGTCATTGCTGCCATCAACTTCCTGAATTTCGTTCTGGCCGAGAGTCCCATGCGCATCAAGAGTGTGAATACCCGTCGTGTGTTGGGCGAGCGACTGGCAAGACTGCGAATAGGCATGATTGCCGAGACGGTGCTAATGTCACTGGTGGCATGTGGAGTGGCTTTGGCTGTATGTGCCATCATAGGTAAAGAACCGTTGGAACTGTTGTTAGGTTCTATTGCTTTAGCCGACCATACAGACCTTTTAGTATTTATGTTGTTTCTGGCTATCGCCGTAGGTATTGTGGCAGGTGTCTATCCCGCCTTCTTCGTCACGTCGTTTCAGCCTGCTTTGGTGCTGAAGGGTTCATTCGGACTGACGCCCAAGGGGCGAAAGTTGCGCTCCGTGCTCGTTGCGCTGCAGTTAGGCACAGCCTTGCTCATGGTAGCATATATCAGCATTCTGCTCATGCAGAGCCGCTACATCTACAATAGCGACTATGGTTTCGACAAGGACGAAGTGATCTATGCACAACTTACCGAAGAGCATTTTGGCAAGAAAGATGCCATCCGAGCAGAATTGCTGCAGCAGAGTGGTGTCGTTGATGTCAGTTTCTCCAACTTTGTGCTGGGTGCACAAAACGGGTATATGGGTTGGGGACGCGCTGACAATGACCATCAAATCACGTTCACCAGTATGCCCGTCGACTGGCACTACCTTCGTACCATGGGCATCAAGGTCATAGAGGGGCGCGACTTCACAGAGCACGATGGTGACTGTTATATCATCAACGAGGCTGCCCGTCGTCAGTGGCCTTGGGTGGAAATAGACAAGAAACTATTGGACAATGACTTCCCTGTCATTGGCGTCTGTGAGGACATCCGATATACATCCACTCGCAAGGACCGTCACCAGGAGCCGCTGGCCTTCATTATTATGGGTGAGTCATTCAAAGAATGGGGCGACAGGCTGGGTGTTGTCAACATCCGTGTAGCCGCAGGCATTGACAAGGCTGCTCTCCGCCATCAGATTAGTGATATAATTACCCGATTGGGCAGTGGAGAACGGGTGGAAGCAAAGTTTCTGGACCAGAAACTTGAGGATCTCTATCAGGAGGAGTTCCGCTTCATCCAGCAAGTGGGGTGGTTCTCCGCCATCTGTCTGGTCATCACGCTCATCGGTGTCTTCTGCCTGACGATGTTCGAGACAGAGTATCGCCGTAAGGAGATTGGCATCCGCAAGGTGTTTGGCTCTTCGACAAGGGAGATTCTCCTGATGTTCTGTCGCCACTATGCCTGGTTGCTCGCCGTCAGTTTCGTCATCGCTGCTCCCGTCGCTTGGTATATCGGCAGGCAGTGGTTGGAGAATTTCGCCGAGCGCACCCCCATCTACTGGTGGCTCTTCCCCCTCACCTTACTGATGGTGGGCCTCATCACGATGGTCACTGTCATCATCCAAAGTTGGCGCACAGCAAACGAGAATCCCATCAACAGCATCAAAACTGAGTAAGAGGTTTTGTAAAAAGTAAAGCAGTATGAAGAGTTATTTCAGATTTCTTTCGCGCAACAAGCTATATACCTTAATTAATATAGCAGGGCTGGTGGTGTCGCTGATGTTCATCATCCTCATGGGCGACTATACATGGCGGCAATATAGCATCGACTCGTGGCACAAGAATGCCGACCGCATTTATCTGATGGGCAATGAAGTCAATTTCTTTATGTGGCCGCAGGCTGCTGACGACATCAAGGCGATGTGTCCAGAAGTGGAGCAGACTTGTGGGGTGATGAGCCAAAGTGGAAAGATAAAACATGGCAATATAGTTATAGAAGAAGGCACTGAGAGAAGCACCATCATGCTGGCAGACTCTACTTTCTTCAACTTCTTCGACTTTGAACTTACTCAGGGGAACAGACGTTTTGCACTTGACAAGCCTGACAAGTGTGTCATAACAGAACAATTGGCAAAGAGATTGTTTGGCGACAAGAACCCCATCGGCGAATCAATTCAGATAACAGGTGAACGTCATGTATTTATCGGACATGAAGACCCCTACGACAGCACGTTGGTTTATACTGTCAGTGCCGTTGCGAAGGACTTCGACCACACCGTGCTTCCCAACGAGACGCAGATTATTGCCAGCATGGAACGCTATCCGCAGGTCATGGGCTATAAACTGGAAAACTACACGTCGGCATGGGGTGCTAACGGTTGTAGCAAGTTGTTCTTGATGCTGCATAGCGGTACAACGCTTGATAGAAAGAAGCACGTCATCAGCGATTATCTGGCAAAAAACTATTCTGGGATGTGGTCTGACAAGAATCTGAGCATCACTCCGCTGAGAGACATCATGTTCGCTCCGCAGAATAACGGAACGGGCTTACAGAAAGGCGATAAGGCGCGGCTTGGCATCCTGCTGGCAGCAGTACTGGCCATATTGTTCTTTGCCGTGAGCAACTACATCAACCTGACAGTGGCCAATACAGGCTTCCGTGCCAAGGAAATGGCCACGCGAAAGCTCTTTGGCAGCAGTCAGCATGAGATTTCGCTGAAGCTGATTATCGAGTCCACGCTGATGGTTGCCTTTTCGTTTGTTTGCGGCCTGGTGCTGGCCATTGGTTTTCAAGACGAGGCCGTCAGTCTGTTTAAAGGAAAAATTGCCCTGCTGGATGACATAAGCTTAGGCACTATTAGCGTCAGTCTCGGTTTTATACTGCTGGTTGGTTTTATATCGGGCATTATGCCTTCACTACAGATAGCCCGCTATCAGCCCATTGACATTGTGAAGGGCAATTTCCGCTACCGCTCCAAGATGGTGCTTGGCAAACTGTTCATCATCTTGCAGAATGTCATCACCGTAGTGATGCTCACTTCGGCCCTCGTCATTTGGTTGCAGTTGAATCATCTCATCCACGCGCCACTGGGTTATAACACAGAGAATCTTTTTGTCATAAATGCCCCAAATGAGAAGTATCAGACGGTGAGAAATCTTCTCGAAAAGATGCCGTTTGTAGAGAAGACAGGCTTGTTTCAACAGACCACACTGGCAAGCGGCAGCTGTAGTATGCGCATGGTTAAGCGCGATGACAAACACGTCATCATATTCCAGACGGAACTCGACAAGACAACTTTCGATCTTTATGGCTTGAAGATAAAGAAGGATTATGGTAAGACCAGCGACGGCTACTATCTGACTGAGGAGGCCATGCGCCAGATGGAATATACTGACAGTACACGTGAGATATGTTGGGGCGGTGCTGACAAGAATCCCATCGCAGGCATACTCTATGACATACATCGTACCAACGTTCTTCAGGGTGCTGAACCTTTCGCCTTCAAACTGTGTGATACGTTTGACCATCCTTCATTCTTAGTTAAGACCAATGGCGACAAACATGCCAAGACGACTTTCATGGCAATGCTCAAAGAGCAAGGTGTGCCTGATGCTGATATGGAGTGGTATGTACAAAAGTTGGAGGAGAGCATCGCCGAGACCTTCGAGGACCAGCAGAACACGCTGACGATTATCTCGCTGTTCACACTTATTGCCATAGTCATCTCTGTGCTGGGCTACGTCGGCATGTCGATTTTCTTCATTCGCCAGCGCAAGAAGGAGATAGCCATCCGCAAGGTGATGGGCTCGACATCGGGTGAGGTGCTGCTGTTGATGCTTCGCACCTTCTCGATCCCTATGCTGATTTCGTTTTTCATTGCTGTGCCTATCTCGTGGTACATCATGCACGACTGGCTCAGCAACTTCTCCTATCGCATCACGCTCAGCCCCTGGATATTCGCTGTTGCCGGGTCGGTCTGCTTCATCATCTCCCTGCTCACCGTCGTCATCCAGAGCTGGCGCGCTGCAACCGAGAATCCTGTCAACAATATCAAGACGGAGTAGCACCATCGGGCGAAATCTATCTGCGTATGGATAGATTTCGCCCGAAATATTTGGTGGTTTGACGAAAAAGTTGTACCTTTGACCAAATTTTAAGTCCAACTTTAAATTTGTCCACTGCATGAGTAAGACATTAATAAACAGAACGTTAGCATCGTCATTTTCTGATGTATTTAGTATTTTGCCCATCATTACGCTGACCGGACCGCGCCAATCGGGCAAGACAACGCTGTGCCGTGAGCTGTTCCCAGACCTCCCATACGTCAGTCTGGAGGACTCCGATACACTGGCCGAGGTTCAGGCTGACCCTAAAGCATTCTTCAACCACCATCCTAAAGGAGTTATCATCGACGAGGCACACCATTTCCCCAACGTTTTCTCGTATATTCAGGTCATTGTAGATGAGGACCGTTTCCAGGGTACCGACCAGCATCACTATATTGTGACTGGCAGCAGCAATTTCGCCATGATGGAGAAAATTACGCAATCGATGGCTGGACGTACTGCCGTCTATTCGCTCCTTCCCCTTAGTACGGCTGAGATTATGTCATATCAACCAGAGGCCAGCACGTCAAAGATGCTGCTCTATGGTGGGTTCCCCGCTGTGTGGACAGCTGATAACGAGTTGCTTCGGCAGCAACTGCTAAGCAACTACTATGAATGCTGACTTCTTTGCCAATCTCAACTACCTGCGACCTCTGCTGAAGGAGCGGCTACTAAAGACAACGGTTGTTTATGACGGCACGCAGGAGAGTCACCAGACGGACAACGGCATTATCAACTTCCGCCACCTTCAGTGGTAACCCTGCCGACTGTCTAAAAATCATACGCTCTACTGTCTAATTTTTAGACAATCTGCTTCCGCCAGGGCCGCAAGCTTTGGCGAATTCGTTTTCTTGGCGTAACTTTGCAGCAGAAAAAATAAGAATCGTATGAAGACTATTGTTAGAAACTTTACATCCATGTTCCGCAAGTTTGTGTCGGCAAGCTTGCTGAATCTGCTGGGCCTGAGCCTGGCCTTCGCCTCTTTCTTTGTCATCATGACGCAGGTCTACTACGACCTGGGCTACAACAAGAGTTTTACGGAGCACGAGAAGCTGTTCCGCTTGACGATGAACTTAGGCCCTGGCATGGAGGACTATGGTGTAACGCTGCCCCGCCCGCTGGTGGAACAGTTGGCGGCAGCGTCGCCGCATATCAAAGGCTATGGCATCGAAGAGGGCTGGACAAGAATCGACCAGTTCTTGGCAGAGCCAAGCGGCAAAGCCGATCACTTGGCAGACGATCAGGAGTATTCGCTCAATCTGGTGTATGGCATCAACGACTTTATGAGCGTATTCAAGCCAACCGTCATTTGCGGTGACTTGAAGGGATTGAACCAGTTGCCCAATATCGTGCTGCCGCGTTCGGAGGCCATGCGCATCTTTGGCACTGCCAATGCGGTGGGCAAAACCTTGAAATACAAATGGGTGGAAAGTTGGATATTCAATGTGTGTGCCGTGATAGAAGACTATCCGGAAAACAACTTTCTGCACGGCGTCAGTTTCAGAGGCACTAATGAAAACGAAGGCAACTACAACAATTGGAACTATCAGGCTTATATCCGTGTGGACGATACGGCCAACCTGCCGAACGTGATTACCGCCATGCGCCAGAAGGCCATCGAGCTGTTCAAAAATGATTTCAACATGACAACTCCACAAGAGGAGGAAGCCCTGCAAGTGGTGTTGACGCCGATAGCCGATACCCATTTCGCGAAAGACCTCAGCAAGGATTCGCCCGACATCAAGTCGGTCAGCAGGAGTTCCGTCTATCTGCTCATCTGCTTCTCGCTACTAATCGTGCTAATAGCAGCCGTCAACTTCATGAACTTCACCCTGGCCGAGACACCGCTACGCATCCGCAGCATCAACACGCAGAAAGTGTTGGGCGCATTGACGGCCAGTCTGCGCGGCAGTCTGCTGGCCGAGGCCGTCATCATCAGTCTGCTAGCATTCGTGGGGGCGATGGCGATGGTCTGGCTGGCTCACGACTTAGGCTTGCAGAAGCTGGTGCAGGGCAGCATCCTGTTGCAAGATAACCTGTGGCTGGTAGGCATCACCCTGCTCATCAGCATCGTGGTGGGACTGTTGGCCGGGGCCTATCCGTCATACTACGTCACGTCCTTCCCGCCGGCCTTGGTGTTGAAAGGCTCGTTCGGCCTGTCGCCCAAGGGTCGCGTTCTGCGCACCTCGCTGATCTGCCTGCAGTTCGTCGTGTCGTTCATGCTGGTCATTGGCGTGGGCATCATGTATCTACAGAGCTACCTCATCTTCCACACCGACTATGGCTTCGACAAGGACGAAGTGATGGTGGTGCCGACGGCTCCCGACACGCGCAATCATGCCGATGCCATCGATGCCGACCTGCGCAAGATTCCCGGCATCGAGGGAGCCTGCCTGGCCCAGAGCGTCTTGGGCAGCAACGACCGCTATCAGACGTGGGGCCGGGGCGAAGGCGACAAGCACATGACGTTTACCTGCGTCTTCGTCGACTGGCGGTTCCTCAGCGTGATGGGCATCGACATCGTGGAGGGCCGCAACTTCCGCCAGACCGACGGCGACGTGTATATCTTCAACGAGTCGGCCAAGAAGAAATATCCCTGGCTCGCCGTCGATAAGCCTATCAATGACGAAGACATGCCCGTCATCGGCTTCTGCGAGGACATCAAGTACACCACCCTGCGCGTAGACGACAGCCAACAGCCCATAGCCTTCTTGGTGCCCAGTCGTGAGGGCTATTACTGGAAGAATAGTGGTTTCTGGCGCAACCACCTCTTAGTGCGCGTGGCGAAGGGCGTGGACAAGCGCGAGGCCAAACAGAAAGTGCTGGAAGTGGTGCTGAAATACGAGCACGGAAGCAAGCCCGACATCAGCGACCTGCGCTACGTGGACGATGTGCTGGAGGAATCGTACCGTCAGGAAAGGCTCTTCACCCAGCAGATTCTGCTCTTCTCGCTGTTGGCCATCCTCATCAGCATCATCGGTGTGTTTGGCCTGACGATGTTCGAGAGCGAGTATCGCCGCAAGGAGATTGGCATCCGCAAGGTATTCGGCAGTTCTACGAAGGAAATCCTGATGATGTTCTGGCGGCGATACCTCTACATCCTGCTGGGCTGCTTCGTGGTGGCGGCTCCCATCGGCTACCTGCTGGGCCAGCACTGGCTCGAAGGCTTTGCCGTCCGCACTGCCATCTCGCCTTTGCTCTTCTTTGTGTCCTTCCTGCTCATCACGCTGATCACCATGCTGACCGTGACTTACCAGAGTTGGAAGAACGCCAATGAGAATCCCGTCAACAGCATCAAAACGGAGTAATGCCATCGGGCGAAATCTACCCGCTTATGGATAGATTTCGCCCGAATTGCTTGTTAATGTCAAACAAATATTGTATCTTTGCACCGAAAACGTATAAACGCAAGAATGAATGGAGATCAAACTGAACGATTATCACAAGAAGGTGAATGCCGAGATGAGGGCAAGTGTAGCATATTGGCAAGCGCATCCGCTTACGCGCGAGGAGTGCTTGAGGCAATTGAAAAACTTGCGGGAACAACGGCTTGCAAGTCTGTCCAACTGGTAAGACTCCGTCAATGGGCACAGGAACAAGGCTGCTGGTTTGAAGACCGTAGCCTTTTCGGTGATTTCTTTGACCGTGGGTCAGAGAATGAGACGTATTTATCAGCCGATAGAACGACCATCATCAAGTTGAATGATTTCCGTTACTCAGATGACAATCTGACACCATTCTTTGAGCGTATCAAAGCCCACAACAAATACTTTGATGGTTGTCCATACAATATGCTTGGATTTGCAGAGAATCGCGATGGGAAAGTGTGCGCTGTATTGGAACAACCATTTATTGCTAACGCCCGTTTGGCCACGAAAGAGGAAATCCACGACGAGTTCCTCCGTCTAGGCTTCCATCCGGATGACAACGGCGAATACTACACCAACGGCCAGCACGACATCTTCGACGCAGTAGCCGGCAACGTATTGGTAGGTGGCGACGGCAACTACTATTTCATCGATACAATCATCTATCCCTCTGATACTGGCGGCTACGACCTGTATCGCAGCCTCTCGCCCCGATTCTCTGGCGAGACTGTCTAAAAATCATACGCTTTACTGTCTAATTTTTAGACAATCTGCTTCCGCCAGGGTCAAAAACCTTGGCGGATTCACTTTATTGCCTTAACTTTGCATCGTTAAAAAGAAAACAAATATGATCAATGCATTCAAAACACTGAACAAGCGAGGCCAGCATAACTGGACGAAGATTGTCTGTCTGGCCGTCGGACTGGCTGCTGGCGTGGTGTTGTTAGGAAAGGCAGGCTTCGAGCAGTCGTGGGACAATTTCTTCCCGACGAGCGAACGTATCTACGTGGTCTATGAGGACATCATCCGCAATGGCGAATACCTGCACTACTCGCAGACGGCTGGTGCCGTGGCGCCCGGACTGAAGCGCTACTGCCCGCAGGTGGAGGCCGCCACACGCTATACCACCTTCGCATGGGACATGCCCATCGTGACGGACGATGACAAGCGCGTGCGCACCAACTTTGCACTGGTGGACAGCTGTTTCTTCGACGTGTTCCCCTTCCGCGTGCTGGCGGGTCATCCGAAGAAGATGCTCAGTCAGGTGGAGTGCTGCATGATTCCCCTCTCGCTGGCCGAGAAGTTAGCGGGGACTGATAATCCCCTCGAGATTGTCGGCAAGAAAGTGTTTTACAACAAGCGGGGCGGCTGGGCACTGACCGTCGGCGGCGTTTATGAGGACATACCCCTGAACTCGAAGCTGCATGGGCTGGAGGTGATGGTGTCGATGCCCACGATAACAGAAGTGATTTACGACGGCCGCGACAACTGGGTGGGTAACGACCGCTACCATGCCTATGTCCGTCTGGCTGAGGGCATCGGTGCCGACGACCTGAAACCTCAGATAGAGAAGATGCAGCGCGAGAACCTGCCAGAGGATATGCTGAGGAAGGCAGGCGTGGACCTCGGCTTCTCAGTCCGCCCGCTGCGCGATTACCATAAGAACGACGAGGACACTCGCCGCATGACGTGGATTCTCTCGCTGTTGGCCGTCGTGCTCATCAGCTGTGCCGTGCTCAACTATCTGCTGCTCGTCATTGGCGGCATCAGTCGCAGGGCACGCGAGATGGCCGTCCACATGTGCTATGGCGCCGAATCCCGCCATATATATAAGAAGGTGGTTGCCGAGAGCACCGTCCATCTGCTACTGTCGCTGGCACTGGCAGCCCTGTTGCTGCTCCTGGCCAAGGACACGGTAGAGGAACTGGTAGGTGCACCCTTGGCGGTGCTGCTGACCACGGGCAGTAACGTGTGGATGATCGTCGCGACTTGCATCGTCGTGCTGCTTGTCACGGGCTTGGTGCCAGGCTATATCTATACCCACGTGCCTGTGTCAGCAGCGTTCAAGAACTACAGCCAGAGCCACCGTCTGTGGAAACTGCTGCTGTTAGGTCTGCAGTTCGCCTCGGCTACATTCCTCATCGTACTGCTCTCCGTCGTGGGGCGCCAGTATCGGATGATGGTCAACGATGATCCCGGCTACGACTACGCCACGCTTGGCGCGGTGCTGAAAGACGGCGTCAGTAGCGAGCAATGCCAGTTGGCGATGGAGGAGCTGCGCAAACTGTCGGGTGTGAAGGGTGTCACGATGGCCTACGCCAACCTGACGGAGCACCAAAGCGGCGACAACATCTATTTGCCTGGCAGCGAGAAGGAGCACATGAACATCGCAGACCTCTACTACGTGGGCGACGGCTATTTCGACGTGATGGGCATTCCCATCGTCTCTGGTCGCGCATTCACAGAGCAGGCAGACACACTGCGCGAGGTAATGGTGAGCCGACAGTTTGAAGAGCGCATGAAGCAGATTGCCGGTTGGGACCGTGCCGTGGGCAAGCAGATTATCTGCACCTCGTTCCAGGGTCCTTACACCATCGTTGGCGTGTATGAGGACACCCGCATCGGCAGCATCACCAATCCCGACACCCGTCCCAGCCTTTGCTATTACAGTCGCAAGCCCGACCGGATGCACTATCTCTACATCCGCTTCCACTCGATGGACGGCTTAGAGGAAGCCAACAAACTGGTGAAACGGCTGATGACCGACAATCCCGACATTGCCGTCACACCCTATAGTCAGATGATGACCGAACTCTATACCGATGCCCACCGCTTCCGTACGACGGTGATGATAGGCGGAGTGGTAGCCCTGCTCATCGCCCTCATCGGACTCATCGGCTATCTGGCAGGCGAGATTGCCCGACGACAGAAGGAGATTGCCATCCGTAAGGTGAACGGTGCACGGACGCGTGACGTGCTGCACCTCTTCTTCACCGACATTCTCCACGTTGCCCTACCGGCAGTCCTTGTCGGAGCCATTGGAGCCTGGTATGTTGCCCGCCTGTGGCTGGAGCAGTTCAGCGAGAAGGCCCCTTTGTCGCCCGTGCTCTTCGTAGGCTGCGCCCTGCTGGTCATCGCCGTCATCCTGTCGGTAGTGAGCATTGGCTGCTACCGCGTAGCCACCAGCAATCCCGTGAATTATCTCAAAACAGAATAAATCCGTTGTTTAAATATAATTCGTGTAATTCGTAGTTAAAAAGAAATACAGTTATGATTAAGTTAGAAAACATTCAGAAGGTGTTCCGCACGGAAGAGGTGGAGACCGTAGCCCTCGGGGGCGTATCGTTCGAAGTGAAGAAAGGTGAGTTCGTGGCCATCATGGGGCCGTCGGGTTGTGGCAAGTCCACCTTATTAAATATATTGGGCCTGCTCGACAATCCCACCAGCGGCCGATACTGGCTCGACGGACAGGAGGTAGGCACGCTGAAGGAGAGCCAGCGCACAGCTGTTCGCAAGGGACAGATTGGCTTTGTGTTCCAGAGTTTTAACCTGATCGACGAGCTCAATGTCGAGGAAAACGTAGAGTTGCCTTTGACCTACTTAGGTGTTCCTAAGAAAGAGCGCAAGCAACGAGTAGAAGAAGTGCTTCGCCGCATGGCCATCTCGCATCGTGCCCACCACTTTCCCCAGCAACTCTCAGGCGGACAGCAGCAGCGCGTGGCCATCGCCCGTGCCGTGGTGATGAACCCGAAGTTAATTCTTGCCGATGAGCCTACAGGTAATCTCGACTCGAAGAACGGCTTGGAGGTGATGCAGCTGCTCACCCAACTGAACCAGGAAGGCACCACCGTGCTGATGGTGACCCACTCAGAGCGTGATGCCGGCTATGCCCAACGCATCATCAACCTCCTCGACGGCCAGGTGGTGCCGGAAGTAAAACTGTAAAACACTCTCATTCCCTCACTTCGTTCGATTACCCGTAGCCTTTTTTTTGATGGGCAGTCGTCGGTCTCGTTCTTTGCATGGCAAAGCGTCCCAAGGGCCGAGCGCCGACGCTGCCCTTTCAATGATTGTAAGCAAATTATGAAAAATTAACGCGAAATCATACAAGATTTCCGGCTTTCTCCGTTTTATAAATAGAAGATTACAATTTGAAGCAAATGAAAACAATGAAGATATGGAGACTCGCCTTTGGCCTTCTCCCTCGCCTCTTGCGGCAGCGACGAGCCTCAATGGGCTGACCCGGAGGCACATGAAAAGACGGAGCAACTGCGGGAGCAATATACGCCGTTCATCGTGGGCACCTGGCATTACGAGAAAATCATTGAGAAGCAGCGGGCATTCGAGCAACTGACATTCAACACCGACGGAACGCTCGGCGGACGGCGCAAATGGCAGTCGCGACAAGTCGTAACCATCAACGGTCAGGAGCAGTACACCGACTGGGAGGATGTACCCGATGAGAACGGCACCTTCAAGGGCACATGGAAGCTCGTTTGGGAAAGAAACATGAGTGGCGTGGGCGAAAACCGTCTTACTCTCATAGCCGATTGGGACAATGAGAACAATCCTGTTATAGCCTACAGCCACAATCCACTCTTTGCCTATGCTGACGCAACCATTCTGCAATTCGCAGGCAACTGGCAGAACAGCGACGGCTGGACAATCTACGAACGCGGCGAGGCAGAGCCGAGTTTCTAAGGTCAACTAAACAAGTTCATCCGGTGTACCACAGGATTAACTCCAGTTGTTGTCCGTTTGTTGTTCGATTGTTGTCCGATTGTTGTCCGAATATTAATCGGAGAAGAGTCAGAGAGGGAACGGGTTTCAGACGTACATAGAACGGACAAGAACAGGAAGTACTCCGAAGGAACAGTAAGGGAACGTTGAAGGAACATCAAAGCTAGTCTTTTTGTTAAACAAATATAATTCTTGGCAAAAACTTAATACTTTGTATTGCAAGGTACTAAGTTTTTGCTTACCTTTGCAGCCGTAAGTCATTTAAACTGTAAAGGTATGAACATCGAAAATGCAAAATCGCAGATGCGCAAGGGAATGTTGGAGTACTGTGTGCTGCTGTTGTTGAAGCACCGTCCCTCCTATGCCAGCGACATCATCCAGCAACTGAAGAATGCCGAGCTGCTCGTGGTGGAGGGAACGCTCTACCCGCTACTCACCCGCCTGAAAAACGACGGGCTTCTATCCTACGAATGGCAGGAGTCGACACAGGGACCACCCCGTAAGTATTATGCCCTCAGTCACGAGGGAGAACAATTTCTGGAAGGGCTCGACGCGGCCTGGACGGAACTCTCAAACACAGTAAACCATCTCAAGAATATCCACCTTGTTAATAATATAGAAGCAAAATGAAAAAGAATATCACCATCAACCTCTGTGGCCGCCTCTTCCAGATTGACGAAGATGCCTACGAGATGCTACAGCATTATATCGAGTCACTCCATTCATCGTTTGGCCGGCAGGACGGGGGCGAAGAAATTGTCGATGACATAGAGAGTCGCATTGCAGAACTCTTTGACGAACTCCGTCAGAACGGTACGGAGGCCATCACCATCGAACACGTGAAGGAAATCATCACCCGCATCGGAGAACCTGAGCAACTGACGGACGAGGAGGGAAACACAAGCGGTGAAAAGGAAGGACATCGCTTCGACTCGTTCCAGTCAGCAGCAGAGGGCTTCCGCGAAGAAGTTCGCACAAGGACGGCAGGCAAGAAGCTCTTCCGCAATCCCAAAGACAAGATGCTGGCTGGCGTACTCTCGGGCTTTGCTACCTACACCAATACCGACCCCGTCATCTGGCGGTTGCTAACTGTGCTGTTCACGATGTGCTACGGCATCGGACTAATTGCCTATATTGTTTTGGCCATCGTAGTGCCCGAGGCTAAGACGCCTGAGCAGCAGCTGCAGATGGAGGGCAAGGACGTGACACCTCAGAATCTGGCGGATGTGGTGGTCGAAAAGAACGAGCAGACTGTACAGCGCCCCAACCTACTGCGCAGTTTGTTCTCTATTTTCCTGAAAATCCTGTTCGGTTTCTTTGTCGCCATTGCCATGATTGTCTGTGTGGCACTTTGCTGCGGGTTCCTCTTTGCCCTCGTCGTACTTGTGTCAGCACTGGTGTTCCCTATCTCAAGCAATATGCCGTTCAGTTTGGAGACGATGGGGCTGGCAGAACTCTATCAGACCAATCCGATGGTGCTAATCCTGTTCGTCATCGCACTCTTTATGCTGCTGCTGATACCTATCTACGCCATCATCCACATGGTGATGTCACTATCTAATAAGGTTCAACCGATGGGCATCGTTCAGCGCATCGTCTGGATAGTGCTCTGGGTTGCCGCCCTCTGCTGCATTGTGCCCTGCGGCATCACTATGGCGAACTATAGTCAGGAACATGAGAGCAGGCTCTATCGCGACAGGCATCAGTACTTCTATCAGGACGTGGAAATGAGTGAGGAGGATGCCGACTTCATGCGACGCGGCAGTTGGAACATCCTGAAGGCAGAGAACTGCGACCACTACACATGGAGCGGACAATATCCCACTGGCGACCGTAGGGTACGCTATCTCGACACCTATAACGCCTACTGCGAAGCCATATTTCAGGTGGAGCGAAAGCAGCAGGTTGTGCCAGGCATCTATCGTCTGGACTGTCTCGTACGAGCCGAGGGACCTGGTGCATTCGTCTATGCCGTAGCCGACAATAAAATACTGATGGAGATCCCTGCCTACGACAACAAACCAGCCGGACTCTATGAAGCTCTTCAGGAGGAACTGACAGACAGCCTTCAGCAAACAGTTCGTCTCCAGAATCAGAACCTGAATCTCGAAGTGACTGCTGATGCTGTCAGAAATCATGACGGCAACCTTGACAGCTGGTCCATCGCCACCATAGAAAATATCATCGTGACAGGCGACACCATTGCTTACGGCATGACAAGCGACCCTGCATTCACGGGCAAGACCTGCCGCGCCAAGTGGTTCTCTGCCACCGACTTCACCCTCACCCGCACTGGCGACCTGCCGAAGACAAAGAAAAAGTAAACGATATAAACAAGCATACCATCATTACCAGACTGCTCGCCATTGTCGCTATGGTCGCTTTTTCATAATTGTTTTTTGACCTTGACCGTTTTCAGTCGTATTATTAGTAGAGTAACAAAAGAATGACTCCAACAGAACGCGACATCATCATCCGCTGTCAGCAGGGTGATAAGCAGGCATTCAGATGGGTAGTGCAAACGCATCAGCAGATGGTATTCTCGCTGGCGCTGAAGATGTTGTGCGATGAAGAAGAGGCGAAGGACGCGGTGCAAGAGACTTTCATCCGCGTGTGGCAAGGTATCAGAGACTTCGACCCGCAGCGAACTTTTACAACTTGGCTCTACTCGATAGCTTCGCATCTTTGTCTCGACAGGCTTAAGCGGAAGAACCGGATAATGCCGTTGCCTGGCGACGAACAGACACTAAGAAGCTATGCTGCCGACAGCGACAGCCAACGAGCATTGGAAAACAGCGAATGGATATCCATAGTGAGACTGATGGCTGATGAACTCAGCGCAAAGCAAAAACTGGTGTTCACGCTGTGTCAACTCGAAGGGCTTTCGTCGGAAGAAGCACAAGAGATAACGGGACTTGATGCCCGACAGGTAAAGAGCAATCTGTACGTAGCTCGCCAAACCATTCGAAAACGACTGAAAGAATTAGGATATGAATAAGATAGACGACATATTGGAAAGCCTGAAAGGTCAGCGGCCCGTGATAAGCGACCCCGACGAACTGACGGATCGCATCATGGACAGTCTGCCTGACATCGGCGAGGCTACGGGCCGCGATAAGGCTCCTGTAGTCAGACTGCGTTGGTGGATGGCAATAGCTGCAAGTCTTATTATTATAATAGGTATAGGAGCTATATGGATGTTTGATGATAAGCAGCCTGAGACTCAGCTTATTGCTATTACAGATACTGTTGATGCGCAATCGCCAATCATTGTTGCGGATTGCCACTCATCTGTGCCGCTTGGCTCATCCAAGAAATCCTCAACGAAAGAATTGGATACCCCTACAACGGATGTTCCTGTAACGGAAAGTGCTCCCATCGCGGAATCCGATCCAAATCTTCACTATGCTGTCTATACTCCAGAGGAAGACTCCACCTATCAGGCACCCAGCCGGATGGATGACTTCATCACAAAGTTAGCTTCATATAATGAGGTGCAGGCAGTGCCGCTGAATTGTTCCTACAATCTCAGCGACAGTACCATTGTGAGTACGGCTTACGTCTTCGAGGATAAGCAAGAACTCAATCTCTTTGGGCGTCTGTTGCAGGCCGCTTGCTGGTACGACAGCAAAACTCCCGGCTACCTGTTGAACTTCTCGCACCAGCAGTTCTTCTTCACTCTTAAAGATCTTCGTAAGAACGAAAAATACCTCTGGATAGCAGAGCGCATCACAGGTAACCGCATTCTGCTGTTCAGTTCTCACTCTCCTATTGAGACAAATGTCTCTTCAGTATGCTATCAGAATTATCTCCAACAGCTGATTCATCCGAACTATAATACATCACAATTCTAAAAAAAGCAAAGCCCAATGAAGAAAATCTGTTTAATATGTCTCCTGGCGATGATTGGTCTTACTCTGCATGCACAACCTATTGAGTATGCCAAAGGCATGAGTATGTTTGTTTCTTGTCCTGAAGTCAAGACGGATGTGCAGACAAACAAAACCACTGTCGCCTGGTATCAGACCAACATGGCATGGATCAAGGATTATTGCGAAGTTGAGAATGTCGCTACAGAAAAGGATCTCCTGAAGATATTCCCAGAGATAATCAATATGCCGCAAGATGAGCATACTTATGTGCCTATGAGCTGGCGACTGACAAGTGAGAACAATGAAACAGTTATGCATTGCTACTTCCAGATGCCTGCCGACGAGGTGACCGATATGTGGCTGGCTTCTGAAGAGACGTGCATTGTAGATCAGGAAACTGGCGCACAGTACCGTATCCGCTGCACGGAGCCTGACACCTATCGCAAGCATTTCACGATAAAGGCGAAGAAAGGTGACGTGGTAGACCTGAAGGTTTTCTTTGCACCGCTGGCTGAAACAACTAAGGAGGTAAGAATCTATGGTCTTCCCAACTGGGGAATGATGGGCACTCCCGTCACTATCCGCCAACAGGTTTTTGGAATATGGAAGCCCTTGGACTACGATACCATTCCGCAACTTCGTAAACCCATCGTGGAGAAAGAGCACATGAGTGAGGATAAGCCCTACGACATGCAGAACTGGAACACCTGGAAGGTTATGACGGATGCACATCTGATTAAACCTCTGAAAGACGGAACCATGGCAATATGGTGCACACCCGAGGCTACCTATCTAGCTATTGGCTACGAACAGAACTGGACTACCGAGTACTGGAGTTTCGGACACGACATCAAACTGCTTGACAATGCAGGTCGACAATATAAAATTCGTGAGGCACTGGGCCTTCCGCTCGACGAACTCTTCTTCATGAGAGGCAATGCCGGCGACTATGTGGCCTATATGTTGGTATTCGATCCCATACCTCTCAATGTTTCTACTATCACTTACATCGAACCAGCGGGTGAACCTTTCAATGCCTGGGGCGCCAACTGGTCAGGAACTGTAAAGCCCAACCTAAGCATCGAACAGCTCCGCGAGAATCAGAAGCTATTCAACTATTACCCAAGAATCGTTGTAAAATAACAAATAACTAAATTATGAAGAAAACTATCATTACCGCATTGCTCGCCCTCGCTGCACTGACGGGCTGGGCACAGTCAACAAAGACAGCAACTGTCACAGGTTATTCACCCGCACTGAAAGACGGCACGTTAGTGCTTGCCGGTACTGGAACTATTGGAAATGTTGTAGATACCGTTCAAACAGGACGTTTTGATTTCACTCTACCTGTAGAGGAACTCACTGATTGTTTCCTTTCTTTTATGGGCGATGGCTGTCCCAATTTCAATTTAACCATCTTCCTTAGTCCTGGTGTAAACGTGAAAGTGTCGGGCACTGATTGTCTCTACCCGTTATGGAAAGTGGAGAGCCCCTTGCCCGAACAGCAAACAGAGAGCCGTATAACGGAACATTGTCACGATGTAATAGCAGAATATTTGCAGATGTCTCTGGCTAATAAACCTTGGGCAGAGAGAGATTCTGTTGAGATTAAGTATATTAAGCAACAAATGGACATTCTGCCCTCACTACCTGTGGATGCTGCCACAATCCGTGCGTTGTGGGGTATATCCTTGACAGCAAAAAACACCAAGGACTTCCCGTACATGGAACAACTAAAGCAACTTGAGAAGAGATTTGTAGCGCGTAAGCCGAAGGGATTTGAAGAGAGACTGGCAGAGATACATAACAATGTCTATCCGCCACGCGTCCTGCAGGTTGGTGAAAAAGCTGTCGATGCCGAGCTCATTGATTTGCAAGGTCAGAAACATCACCTAAGCGAAGTATTGGGACAGCAAGGGAAATATGTATTGCTAGACTTCTGGGGCATTGGCTGTGGCCCATGCATGATGTCTGTACCGGAAATAAGTGAGGTTTACAACCGAATGAAGGATAAACTGGAAATCGTTGGCATTAATCAGAATAGACTCTCAGAGTGGCAGAAACATGAATTCACTAAACGTATTGTCTGGAAGAATTGGAACAACGCCACGAAGGATATCAGCAGCAGATATTGCGACATGGGAGCCATACCTTATTATATATTAATCTCGCCCGAAGGTCGCATCTTATGGAAAGCTGTTGGCTATGGCCCAGGGTGGTTCCTGGGAATGGCAGAGTCATTCAACTGTCCCAAGCAGGACAATAGTTCTAACCTGAGTTTTGTTGTTCGCCATGTCGAAGCCAATGCAGGCGGTACCAAAGTCAGTTTCCGTTATTATGGCAAGAAAGGCTATTGGTTCCGCATTGCCAAGGAATCCTATCTCACAGCTAACGGAAAGAAGTATAAACTGACAGCAGCCGACGGCATCAAACTCGACGTTGACAACTATCCCGAAGTAAATGCCTTTACTGCCAAGGAAGAATACATAGGTGAAATAAACTATAGCGACTTCACCCTCACCTTCGAGCCCTTCGAAACCATTCCCGAAACTTTCGACTTCAAAGAAGGCGACGGCGAGGGCGCATTCGTCATCCGCAATATTTCTCTCAAATAAACGTATATGAAAAAACATATCATCACCACACTGCTTGTCCTCGTCACAATGACGGGCTGGGCTCAGTCAACAAAGACAGCAACTGTCACTGGTTATTCACCCGCACTGAAAGACGGCACATTGGTGTTTGCTGGTACTGGTTCTTCGGGAACTGTCGTAGATACTGTGCAGGCCGGACGTTTCACCTACACCCTGCCCGTTGAGGGATTCACTGAGAGCAACCTCTCTTTCTATGGCGAAGGCTGTCCCAATCGGTATATAATCATCTTTCTGAAGCCTGATGTAACTGTAAAAGTAACAGGTACTGACCTTTTCGTCCCCTTATGGAAAGTGGAGAGTCCAATACCTGAACAGCAGACACAAAGCCGTATAACGGAGCATTGCCGCGACGTGCTGACAGAAAGTATGCAGATGGACTTGACTAATGCACCTCGGGAAAAGAAAGACTCCGTTACGATGATATGGATGAAGCAACAATTGGACATCCTACCATCACTGTCTGTGGATGCCGCTACTATCCGTACACTAATGCACATTTCAGAATGGGCAATGATAGTTACAAGGGATAGAAAAGACTTCCCACACATGGAACAGTTGAAGGAATTGGAAAAGACTATCGCTGCCCGTGCGCCAAAAGGATTTGAAGACCAGTTGGCAGAGATCCATTCCTATGTCTATGCGAAGGATGAGCAGCAGATAGCCAAGGAATTGGCCAGCAATGAGAGCGTGTTCTTCAAAAAATACGACGACGTGGCCCCAGAGAACATCCTCCAGACCATCCTCGCCAAGTATAAGGGCAAGGCTGTGCTCATCGATATTTGGGCTACATGGTGTGGTCCCTGTCGTGCTGGACACAAGGCTATGGCACCCATGAAGGAACAGATGAAGGGTAAGAACGTCCAGTTTGTCTATATCACCCCACCCTCGTCGCCTCCGACCACTTGGCAGGAGATGATCAAGGACATCGACGGTCACCACTACTACCTGACGGAGGATCAATACCACTACATCCTCGACAAGTATGAGGCTCCCGGTATTCCCACATACGCCATCTACAACACCAAGGGCGAACTGACTTATAAGAGCATCGGTTTCCCAGGCTTAGACACCATTAAGAATGAAATAGAGAATTTAGTTAGATAACATGACCCGGGAATAGTGCAGTGCGTCGCGATGATGCGCTGCACTTGTAGTATTATTATCGGCTCAAAACTACATTTTTATTTGAATGCAATTTCTATATATCATTCTATTTCAGGACTTTGGCATTTAAATAATTCTACATTTTTAGGATGTGCTATTCCAAAGTTGGAATGTTTTTTGTAACTTTGCACGAAATATGAAACAGTTGTTATTCTTATCAGCCTGTTTAGTGATGTGTATGTCATGCTCTGAGAACAATTCTGTCCTGATGCAGCTTGACATGGCACTGACAGACTATCAGCATTATATTGACTTGAAGGATGTAGAGTTAGAAAAATTGAAAGAACATCTGCAAAAATCAGAAACAAAAGAAGACAGGTATAACACAACGATGGACTTGTACCGTGCCTATCAGGATTTTTCTCTAGACTCGTCTCTTGTCTATATCAAGCAGTCTCTTAGACTGGCAGATGAACTTGGCGAGCAGGAGCGTATCATTGACACCCACCTCAGCCTTGCCTTCCTCTATAACTATGTAGGAATGCATAATGAGGCTTTGAAGATTTTTAAGGAGCAGGATGTGACCGGACATTCCGACTGGCTTAGGAGAAGCCACTTTTATCTGGGTACAAACGTGTATCGGAATCTGTCAGAGTATTCAGTTGACGAGGAACAAAAGGATTATTATCGTCATCAGATGGAAATCTGTCGCGACTCTGCTATCGCATACGCTCCCAACGATGTTATTCTGAGGGCTGAGCGACTGGAAGACAGTGGCAAGATGCAAGAGGCTATCGAATTACTGTCCACCAATTTGCCTGATGGCCTGACTACCCGTGAGGCAGGACTTAAGTATTACATCCTCTCTGAGATTTATGAAAAACTGCATCAGCGTGATGCCCAGGTCAAATACCTTGCAATGTCATCAGTTGCAGGTATCAAGAATGCCGTACGTGAGTATATCGCACTTCGAAAACTGGCGGTATTGCTCTATGAGCAGGATGACATTGACCGCGCCTATACCTATATCCACCGCTGTATCGACGATGCGAAAGCTTGTAATGCACGAATGAGGATGGTTGAGACATCAGCTTTCTTGTCTGTCATTGACTCTGCCGTAGTAAAGCAAAAGCAAGATACAAGAAACGCACTTATCACCACCGCTGTCGTAATCTGCATGCTATTGATCATGTTAGTTGTCACCCTGATAGTGCTTCGCAGAAAGATGCACTTACTGCAGAAGTCGGAAAAAGAGCTGATGAGGGTGAATAATCAGGTGACAGATACAAATGTACAATTGCGGATGGCCAACAGACAATTAAAAGACGCCAATGAGCAAGTCGTTGCCGCCAACAATGTGAAAGAGGAATATGTCACCCGTTTTATGAATCTGTGCATGGAGTATATCTATAAGATGGAACAGTATCGTAGCCAGTTGAACAAGATAGCCAACAGGCACAATTTCAATGATCTATATGAGGCGGTGAAGTCAACCCGATACATCAATCAGGAGGTGAACGACTTCTATGACCACTTTGACGAGGCTTTCCTGCATATCTATCCGAACTTTATCAAGGATTTCAACTGTCTGCTGCGGCCGGAAGAGCAGTTTATACAGAAAGACAAGCTGAACACCGAACTGCGCATCTATGCCCTGATGAAACTCGGCATCACCGACAGTCAGAAAGTGCAGGAGTTCTTGCGCTGTTCTTCGTCTACAGTCTATAACTATCGTACCAAGATGCGCAATAAGGCCATAAACCGGGATACCTTCGAGCAGGATGTGATGCAATTATGATTACACAGCCACTACAAATCGACTATCTGAGAAATGACGCAAGTTCTTGTAAGAAAAGGATTTGCGCCTTTTTCATTTCTACAATCTTTCTACTAACCATTTGTCTGTTTGTCATTTCTTCTTATCTTTGCATCGAGTTAATTTGAGGCATCAATTACCGATGTGAATCAGAAAGCCTTGTGCCGTTTTCGACAGCCAGAAGAACTCTACACCTGCTTCATCATTACACAAGCACGGAGGCTGGTGAAACGGAAGCGGCACTTTATAAAGAAACCTCTTTTAAATAACAATTAACAATAACTTAAACAGTAAAATGATGAAACAGGTACATTTCAAAATGCCTCTGAGGATGATGGCCGCATTGTTCGGCTTGATCCTTTCAGCGAGTGCCCTGGGCCAGCAGATAACGGTCAAGGGGCACGTAGTGGATGCTACCGGAGAAGGTGTCATCGGTGCTACTGTCCGAGTGAACGGGACAGGCGGTACGGTGACGGACTTCGACGGAAACTTTACGTTACAGGCGAATCTGGGCGACCGTCTGACCGTCTCGTATGTGGGTTACAAGGATGCTACGGCGCTGGCGGCTCCCTCTGTCACCATCCGCATGGAAGATGATACGGAATCGCTGGAAGAAGTGGTGGTTATCGGCTATGGCCGTGTGAAGAAAAACGACCTGACGGGTTCGGTGACAGCCCTTGGTGCCGACAAGTTGGTCAAAGGGGCCGTTACCTCGGCCACCGATATGCTCGTCGGTCAGGCTGCGGGTGTCAGCGTGATTACCGACGGCGGTGCTCCTGGTGGCGGAGCCACTATCCGCATTCGTGGCGGATCGTCCATGTCGGCCTCCAATAATCCGCTTGTCGTAATCGACGGCGTACCAGTGGATGATAGCGACATCAGCGGTATGCGCAATCCCTTGGCCACCGTCCATCCCAACGACATCGAAACATTTACTATTCTTAAGGATGCTTCTGCCACAGCTATCTATGGAAGCCGTGCGTCTAACGGTGTGATTATCATCACCACGAAGAAGGGACAGGCAGGAAAAATAAAGGTTGGCTATAGCGGTAACGTGAAGATCAGCACCCGTGCCAATGACGTGGATGTCATGTCTGCCGAGAGTTTCAAGCAGTTCGTGAATAGCAGGTTTGGCGCAGGCAGTCCGCAAGTAGCCGCCATCGGAACCAACAATACCGACTGGCAGAAGGAAATCTATCGTACTGCCGTCAGTACCGACCACAACGTCAACGTATCGGGTGCCATGCCCAATATGCCTTATCGCGTATCTGTGGGATATACCAATGAGAACGGTATCATCAAGACCTCGAAAATGGATCGTCTGACGGGTGCCGTCAGTCTCAATCCACAATTCTTTGACAAGCACCTGAACATTCAGTTGAATGTGAAGGGCATCTATACCACCAACCGTTTCCCCGACATGGGTGCTGTCAATCTGGCTACGCAGTATGACCCGACGCAGCCCGTCTATATGAATGGCTCGGAATATGGCAACGGCTATTTCATGTATCTCAACCCCGTGAACGGTCTGCCTATCGACATCGGACTGACAAACCCCGTCTCGATACTCGACTCCAAGAGCGACAAGTCAACCGTCTATCGCAGCATCGGCAACGCTCAATTCGATTACAAGTTCCACTTCCTGCCCGAACTTCGTGCCAACCTGAATCTGGGTTACGACGTATCGAAAGGAGAGGGTGATGTGGTGATAACCGATAATTCACCGATGACTTGGTCGTCAGGAAACTATAAAGCTGGCTTTGGCGAGAACAGCAGTTACTGGCAGTTGAAGCGTAATACGCTGTTGGAGTTCTATCTGGACTATGCCAACACCTTTGGCGCACACAACATTGACGTGATGGCAGGTTATTCCTGGCAGCACTTCTATAAGTCGGATTGGACGAAGTACCCCTATTCAGCAAAGTATGCCAAGGAGAAGGGAACCGAATTCTATAAGGACATGGAGGAGAACAAGACCGAGAACTATCTTGTGTCTTTCTTCGGACGCTTAAACTATACACTGCTTGACCGCTACCTCTTTACATTTACCCTTCGTAATGACGGTTCTTCACGCTTCAGCAAGGAAAACCGTTGGGGACTCTTCCCGTCAGTCGCTCTGGCATGGCGTATCAATGACGAGCCTTTCATGAGGAATGTAAAGGCAGTTTCAGACTTGAAACTCCGCTTGGGCTATGGTATCACAGGCCAACAGAACCTGAACAACGGTGACTATCCCTATCTGGCTCGCTATTCCTATTCGAAGGCTGGTGCCAACTACTATTTCGGCAACACCAAGTATCGTCTGATAGCACCGCAGGCCTACGATGAAAACCTGAAGTGGGAAGAGACCACGACCTATAACGTCGGGCTGGACTTCGGTTTCCTGGGCAATAAGATTACTGGTACGTTGGATTACTACTACCGCAAGACCGACAATCTGCTGAACACCGTAACCGCACCTGCAGGAACGAACTTCAGCAACGAACTGCTGACAAACGTAGGAACACTGGAGAACAAGGGTGTCGAATTGTCGCTGACCGCCCATCCCGTTGATACCAAGGACTGGCACTGGACGCTGAGTTACAATGTCTCGTACAACAAGAACGAGATTACTAAACTGACCTTCAACGACGATCCTTCGTATAAGGGTGTGATTCACGGAGACATCGACGGTGCCACGGGCTATAAGATTCAGATCAATGCCGTGAACAATCCCTATAACTCCTTCTATGTATTTGAGCAAATGTTTGACACCGACGGCAAGCCCATCGAAGGGGCATACGTTGACCAGAACGGTGACAACAAGATTGATGAGGAAGACCTGATAGCTTACAAGAAGTCGGCTCCTGATGTCTATATGGGTCTGAGCAATCAGATCTCATATAAGAACTGGGACCTGTCGTTTGCTGTACGTGCCAGTTTCGGTAACTATGTATATAATAATGTGCAGTCGAACCGTGAGGCATGGGATGGATCTCAGATGTACGATCAAAGCGGTTTCCTGAAAAACCGTCTGGAGTCTGCGTGGGATCATGATTTCAAGGCAGGCCAGTATCGTAGCAGTTATTACATCCAGAATGCTTCGTTCTTCCGTATGGATAACGTCACGCTGGGCTACACTTTCCCGAAACTCTTCAACGATAAGCAGACCGCCCGCGTGTATTTCACCGTACAGAATCCGTTTGTCATCACGAAGTACAGCGGACTTGACCCC
>FLNV01000198.1_pt1 | contig 49249 bp, 38 predicted proteins | sample 1140351 | NCBI WGS metagenome assembly FLNV01 (sample SAMEA3878207, study PRJEB12797) | bioreactor metagenome | biome: Moose rumen | place: Sweden | collected 2011-10
CCCGACGCAAAAATTTGCTGCTCCAGACACTCCGGGTACCTATAATGTGACCTTCCGTGCATCTCAGATAAATTATTCGTCAGGCGGTCCGAATGGTGAGTTATACGGTTCAGCGAACAGCGTGAGTGCCACCTTAAGAGTAGTTAACGGCAAATGATCCAATAGCCCCGTTCATGAACATAGCAGTGATACTAGCTGGTGGAAGCGGTTCCCGTATAGGTGAAAGTACCCCCAAGCAATTTCTAAAGGTATGTGGGAAGACCTTATTGGAATATTGCATAGATGTATTTGAACATCATGCAAAAATAGACAGGATAGTGATCGTAGTCCGCGAAGACTATATAAAAGAGGTTCAATCCCTCATAGATCGTAACAATTACAAAAAAACACATTCTGTTCTTCCCGGCGGTAAGGAGCGTTATGAATCAAGTATGTCGGCCTTGTCGTCCTGCGAAAGTGATGACGATGTCCTTCTTTTTCACGACTGTGCCCGTCCCTTGGTGAGTCATCGAATCATAAGCGACTGTATACAGTCCATGGAGCATTATGACGCCGTAACGGTAGCGACAAATACGACAGACACCATCTACATATCCAATAATTCGGGTGAGATATCGTCTATCCCCCCCCGTTCTACCTTGCTAAATGCCCAGACTCCGCAGTGCTTCCGCGCCCATACAATCCGATCAGCCTATAAGCACGCCCAGCAAGACCCATCCTTTCAACCGACGGACGATTGCAGTGTTGTATTCCGTTATCTTCCGGAAGTCCCGATACAAATAGTAGTCGGTGACCCAACGAACATAAAAATCACCTACAAGGAAGATTTGGAAACGATGCGCAGAATCTTAGAAGCCCGAAATAAGGGTAAAAATGATAGAAACGTATTGAAATAAATGCCAAAAGCACTAAGTTATGTTATTTTTTTTCAAAAAACTTTCAATAATCGAGAAAAAATGAGTAATTTTGCAATTCAAATGCATTTTTGACAAATAAAAAACAAAAAAATATGGCAACTAAAGTAAAGAAAAAAAAGGATCAGGAGCCGATAGCCCTTGACCAGCAATTAACCAAAGCAGAAGCATTTTTTGAAAGAAACGGAATATTAATGATTGCGTTAGTGGTCGCAGTAATAGCAGTCAGTGTTTGCTTATGGCTCTTCAGGGCCTGCAAGGCAGACAAAGAAGTTGAGGCTCAAAATGCAATATCCCTCAGCCAGAAAGCATTCGCTAACGAGCAATATGAAGAAGCCTTGAACGGCGACAAGGCCAATGCCAAAGGTTTCCTGAAAATCATAGACGAATATGACGGAACCAAAACAGCAAACTTATCGAAGTTATATGCAGCCATCTGCTATGTCAAGACAGACAAGATAGACGATGCAATCAAATATTTACAGGATTTCGATGCAGAAGACGACAACACAATATCACCTCTGGCGATAGAAATGTTAGGAAACTGCATGGTAGCCAAGGGTGACAAGGAAGGCGGCGCCTCTAAATTAATCGAAGCAGCCAAAGCCGCAAACAATGAGTCATTGAGTCCGGTATTCCTTCGTCAGGCAGCTGTTGTCTACGAAGACTTAGGCAAGAAAGATAAAGCCTTAGAGCTTTATGAGCAAATAAAGAAGGACTATCCACAGTGCATTTACTGCCAAGGTGAAGAAAACGGCACAATGATAGACACTTATATAGAAAATCTAAAATAACAGATAATTATGAAATAAAAAAATCCGGGATCCTGCCAAACAAGCAAAAAGGGATTTCGGATTTTATTTTTTCAGAAAAACAAGTAAAGTGATGGCAACAAAGAATCAGAACTTATCGAGCTACGATGCTTCAAGCGTCCCTTCTGGTAAAGGCATGCGTATAGGCATAGTAGCAAGTGAGTGGAACAGCACAATAACAGACGCATTGTTAGAAGGTGCAGTACGCACCCTTCAGACCAATGGTGTATCCGAATCAGATATTACCGTGATGCGTGTACCCGGCAGTTTTGAATTGATATACGGGACCCACGAGATGCTAAAGCTACCCATAGACGGTGTAATAGCCATAGGGTGTGTAATCCGCGGTGACACACCTCATTTCGATTATATATGTGAAGGTACCACCTATGGCTTATCTCATTTAAACGCTACTCAGGACAAGCCCGTAATATACGGATTGATAACCACAAACAACATGGAGCAGGCCGAGGACCGTTGTGGCGGCAAACATGGAAACAAAGGTGATGAGTGTGCTGTGACAGCCATAAAAATGATATCTTACAAGAAGTCCATAAAGCAGAAACTGGACGACTCACTTGTATTCTAAATCCTCAGAACCACAATCGGCATCACTGGCAAAATATTACGTATAAGCCTTTGTGTATTGCTTCTATTATACCTTGGCTTAATGACCCTCCTTCACATTCCTCAATTCCAGGAATATTTAGGAGAGAAGGTGTCATTATATCTTTCAGACTATCTAGATACCAAAGTAGAAGTGGGTTCAATAGAGCTAGGTCTGTTGAACCAGACCACAATAAATGATGTGATTATCTATGACCATGAGGGAAATGCAGCCATCAAAATATCCAAGGCTTCATCAAGGGTAGAGTTCTTGTCCATATTCAGCGATGAAATAAACTTGTCCACCGTTAACCTATATGGAATGACATCAACATTGAGCCGGCGAGACAAAACGTCAGATTTAAACATACAATTTCTCATAGACAAGCTAAAGGGAGGAGATACAGAAAAGCCCGGCATTCCCCGCATCCACCTGAACAATCTTATAGTACGCAATGGCGAATTATCCTATAATGATTATTCTGCCGTTTCTCAAGAAGGCCTGCTCGATGTCAACCATCTGAACATATCTGACCTAAATCTGGATATCAGTCTTATCAACCTTCACCCCGACTCATTAGACATCTCATTAAAAGAGCTGACTTTCACAGAAACGAAGAGCAATTTTTCCATCTACTCCTCCAAAGTTCGTATCAGTTCAGACAGGGATAGATACTACCTTCACAATCCATCCATACAGACAGGGAACTCCATCATAGAAAGTTCTATAATAGAGATCAGCAAACCTTCATTATCCGGTGTGCCAATCAGTATATACGGGAATCTGACAAACACGGCCATAACCCCTGCAGATTTTGCAGCCATCATCCCTTCAGCAAAAGAATTCACAAACACAGTCAGCCTCTCAACAGAATTCCATTACTCAGACAATGATATATCATTGCAGAACTTGTTATTATCCGTATCTGACAACATATTGTCAATTGATGGTGACCTTCATGTATCAGGCATAAAGACCCGTGAGATTAGCCTCAATTCAAAATGTAGGGACATGTCAATAGAAACGGGTAAATTGCCGCCCTACCTACGCTTATTTCACCTTCCCGAGAGTACCATCAACACACTTTCCACCTTAGGCACGTTGAACATAAAAGGTGTAACATCATATAAAGACAAAAAAATCGCAACAAACTCAATAATTGAGCTGAATGCCGGCTGCCTGTCCATAGACGGTATCTATGAGCCCGAAAAACTAACCGCTCATCTCAGCAGTCCTTTATTGTCATTATCAGAGATTATTCCCGAGACAGGCCTTCGTGATGTCGGTATGGATATGGATGTGGATTTACAATTATCCCCAACATCTCCTTCCGGCCTCCTAAAAGGTACAATACACCACATAGGCTACAAAGACTATGACATCAACAATATAAGCATAGACGGTCAATTCAACCAAGACAGTTTCAGCGGCTTGCTGTCCATACATGACCGCGAAATAGACCTTTCGTTCAATGGACTCTTAGAAGGAATAAAGGATCGCCCGTACCATATGGATGCCACACTCAGCGTAAACCATTTTTCACCAGCCACTTATGGTCTAAAAGGAAAGGCAAGCCAGAACAGCTATGATTTCACAGCCACCGCCGACCTAACCGGCTCCACAATAGATGATATAACGGGCTTTCTTCATATAAGCGACCTGAAGATTCAGACCCCCTCTTCGTCCTACGCATTAAATGACATCCGACTAGACATTCCACAAAACAGCGTGTTACAAAAGCAGATGTCTCTGACGAGTGACATAGGAGTGGTTTCTATTGTCGGTATGTTAGATCATCACACGATTTTGGCGACCCTCAAAAAAATACCGAGCGTAATTATACCCGGATTCGGCTCAGACAGTTACGTGCAGTCCAATGGAAAAGACAATTTCCAATTCAGCTTGAAATTGAATGACCACCCTTTTCTCCATAGCCTGCTCCCCTACTCCTATGAATTCAGCTCGCCAATTAACATTGAAGGAAACGTAAACTCTATACAAGACATATACAGCCTTTATTTAAAGTCAGCGTCATTAACCTATGACGCCCACACAATAGACAATCTGGATTTACACTACCAAAGTGAAGATGAAACATATCATCTTTCATTAACGGGAAATTATTCCAAGGATGAGAAATCCTACGACGCCGACATCCAGCTATCAGGTAAGGGGCAAGAGTTCAGTTCAACGGCTTCATTGCAAATTCTCCAGGAGAAGCCTATTTCTGGCAAATTCAAGATAAACGGCCACTACAATCTTTCAGAGAACCGTCCAATGGTACGTTTCTCCATGTCCCCCTCCACGGTAAATATGGAGAACAGGCAACTAAATGTTCAGGCCAGTTCAATAGAGATAGACAAAGAACGAGTGTCGATCCGCTCCCTTGAGATAGCAAACGAGGGCAAAAGTCTGACTGTGAATGGTATCCTTTCAGAAGACTCGACCGAATGTCTGACCGCAGATTTGAATGGTAGTCCGATGGGTAGCATATTCGAGTTGCTAAACACCAAAATAAAGAACCTTGACGGATATGTCTACGGAAAATGTAATGTATATAATATTCTTTCCTCTCCCAAGATAGACGCGAATATGACGGTTCAGGACTTGAAATTCAAGGATTACCTTGTAGGCAACGCCTATATCACGGCAAATTGGGACAATCAGGAAGAAGGAATCCGTCTACGAACCCAGATAATAGGAGAGGACTACTCAGCGGAAGACCGTCTGGCGTTGATAGACGGCTATATATTCACATCAAAGGAAGAATTGGAACTGAGCACAAAATTACGCAATATAGACGCCACGATATTGGAAAAGCTCATCGGCCGCACCTTCAAGTCGATAACCGGCAAAATAAGTGCAGACGTAGGGATCCGTGGTCCATTTAAAGACGTCCAGATAATCGGCTCCGGTACAGCAGACGCAACATTAACCCTTCGTGCGACCAACGTAGGATATAAGGTAAGCCCCGAAGACAAAATCGGAATCCGCACCAACTCATTTGAGTTTGACCACATTCACGTCACAGACAAATCCGGTCATCGTAATGTTCTGAACGGCCGTGTAGGTCACACTGGTTTCAAGGACTTTTCCTACACGTTCGACATGGAGATGGATGACCTACTAGTCTACGAGGAAACAAACTTCAACAATGATAAATTCAAAGGCACAATCTACGCAGACGGAAGATTCCATCTGGATGGTTCAGACGGCCACCCCTTGCGTATCAACGCAGACATAACTCCTTCATCAGGAAGTGAATTCAGTTATGACGCAGCAACCCCTGATGCAATAACCGGTAGCAACTTCCTCCAGTTTGATGAAAAGACTCCAAGTGACAGTCTATTGATTTCCCAACATATAGATCCCGGGTGGTATTGGAGTCAAAAAGAGAGTTTATCTGATGATGATGATGAAAATCTGAAACAGAAATATCGTGGTGACATATTCATGGACATAGGAATCCGAATGAATCACAATTGTCCTGTAAAGCTTCGCATGGACAATGTAGAAGACGGCTACATAACGACTTACGGTACAGGTGACCTTCAGGCAGAATATCACAACAAAGGTTCGTTCACCCTGAATGGTACTTACAAAATAGACAGCGGTAAATACCGTCTATATCTTCAGGACATCATCTACCGTGACCTATTGCTTCAGAATGGTTCCCAGGTAGTATTCAATGGTAATCCGTTTGACGCTGACATACACCTAATATGCTGGTACACATTAAATTCAGTTCCGCTAACAGACTTAACCAGTGTAACCTATACGCAGAACAACCGTATAAAAGTGATATGTGAACTGGACATAACAGGCAAATTGGGCAACATGGCATTCAACTTTGACCTGAATCTTCCGAATGTCAGCGATGAGACACGTCAAATCGTACGCTCTTACATATCCACAGAAGAAGAAATGAACAAACAAATGATATATCTGCTAGGCTTTGGTCGTTTCTTCACAAATGAATACGCCCGAGTGAATGGTGAGACAAACACGAATCAGGCCGTGAACAACCTTCTCTCGTCCACCTTAAGCGGTCAGTTAAACCAGATGTTAACAAATGCCATAGGCAGTGAAAGCAAATGGAATATCGGTACAGGCTTGTCGACAGGTGAACGCGGCTGGGAAGATATGGATGTTGAAGGAAATCTATCCGGACGTTTGCTCGATGACCGTCTGTTGATTAACGGTAATTTCGGTTATCGTGACAATTCAATGACAAACACTTCCAGTTTTGTCGGAGATGTTGACGTGAAATGGCGCTTGTCTCCCAATGGCAACACATACTTGAAGGCGTACAACCTGACCAATGACCGTTATTTCACAAAATCGACATTAAATACGCAGGGCATAGGTGCCACCTACCAGAAAGACTTTGAGTCTTGGAAAGACTTATTCCGTCGGAAGAAGAAAAGAAATGAAAAATCCGGAGACACCATTACAACAAAATCGTCCGTCATCTCCCCCTCCGTTCCTGACAGTGGCCTGCTTATCCTTCAAAAGGATACCACCAGATAGCACAAATCCCAGGTTCAGCACATTTCAAAGAAAAACAAAAACCATCTTTCCACCTATTATCAAAGCCGCAGTTAAAAAGATTTGTAAATATTCGATAATGCTATTCATTAATCATAAAATAATCGCCAAAGGTAACAAAACAAATAAAGAATCACGAAAAAAAGTTAGATACGAGTAATTGAAAGTTAAATACTCTTAAATAATGATTACTAAAGGTTATTTTAGGTTTAATTATGGCATATCTTCATTGATATCACGTCATAAATGCGTAATTTTGCATATTAAAACGAAAAACAATCAACTATAGCAAAGCATAACAAAACAATGTCAACAACAATTGATATCCGAGAATTAAACGAGCGTATAGAAAGCAAAAGCACGACAGTGACCAACCTGATAACAGGAATGAACCAACATATCGTTGGTCAAAAGCACTTAATAGAATCACTTATAATCGGTCTGTTATCAGACGGTCATATTTTATTGGAGGGTCTTCCCGGCCTGGCGAAGACAAAGGCCATCAAAACCCTGTCCACACTGATTGACGGTGATTTCAGCCGTATCCAGTTCACCCCCGACTTACTTCCAGCAGATGTGATCGGAACCATGATATACAATCAGAAAGAAGGTAGTTTTGAGGCCAAAAAAGGTCCTGTCTTTGCCAACTTTGTCCTGGCTGATGAAATCAACCGTGCCCCTGCCAAGGTCCAGAGTGCATTGCTGGAGTCCATGCAAGAACGCCAGGTCACCTTATCCACTACCACGTACCGATTGCCAGACCCCTTTCTCGTAATGGCAACTCAGAACCCTATAGAGCAAGAGGGCACATATCCACTTCCCGAGGCTCAGGTAGACCGGTTCATGATGAAAGTTGTCGTGACATACCCAGACATCAATGAGGAGAAACAGATTATCCGCATGAATATATCTGGAAATCATGACGAAATACGACCAATCACCACAACAAAAGAGATATCCGCTCTACGCGAAGTAGTCTCCAGCATTTATCTAGACGAAAAAATCGAGCAATATATCGCCGATATAGTCTTTGCGACCCGTTATCCCGAGAACTATCGTCTTCGCGAATTAAAGGGACTGATATCCTTCGGTTGTTCTCCCCGTGCTTCCATCAACCTGGCATTGGCATCCAGAGCCTATGCTTTCATCAAACACCGTGGCTACGTGATTCCCGAAGACATACGCGCCATGGCTCATGACGTGTTGCGTCATCGCATAGGTCTTACATACGAGGCCGAGGCAAGCAATGTGACCCAAGAGGAGATAATCAGCAAAATAATCAATAAAGTAGAGGTGCCTTAACCTATTGGATGTTCTTTCATACTCCCTTCAAAAAGGAATTAAACACAGAAAAAAAGACGACATTGGAAACCGAAGAACTGTTAAGACGTGTCCGCAGAATAGAGATAAAGGCCCGCGGTCTCTCTAACAACATATTTGCCGGAGAATACCATTCCGCCTTCAAGGGTCGCGGAATGGCATTTTCTGAGGTACGCGAATACCAATACGGTGATGACATCCGTGACATAGACTGGAATGTGACAGCCCGTATAAACCGTCCTCATGTTAAAGTATACGAAGAGGAGCGTGAATTAACCGTGATATTGATGGTAGACGTATCCGGAAGCCTTGATTTCGGTACGAGCCAACAGAGGAAACGTGAAATGGCGACAGAGATAGCAGCCACACTAGCATTCTCAGCCATACAAAACAATGACAAGATTGGTGTGATATTCTTCTCCGACAAGATTGAGAAATTCATCCCCCCTAAAAAAGGTCGCAAGCATATCCTATATATAATCAGGGAGTTGCTCATGCTAGAGAGTACGAGTAAACAGACAGACATAGGCCAAGCGATAGAATTCATGAGCAATGCCTTAAAAAAGCGTTGTACGACCTTTCTCATAAGCGACTTTTTTGACAACAAAGATTACAGCAAACAACTTCAAGTAGCCAACCGTCGTCATGACATGATAGCCCTTCAAATCTACGATCAGCGAATGTTGGACCTTCCTAACGTTGGTTTGTTGAAGGTACGTGACTTGGAAACAGGTCAAGAGATGATTATAGACACGTCGTCAAAAAAGACCCGTAAAGCTCACAAAGAATGGTGGATTCAGCATCAAACAAGGCTTCAGAACATCTTGTCGAAATCAAAAGTAGACTGCACCCATCTTCGCACAGATGAAGACTACGTAAAAGGTCTGACTTCTCTATTTAAGAGACGCCAGTGACCACAATCACCTCTCAAGTATAAACATTCAAGAACAATGTTACATAAGATCTGCATACTATTCATACTATGTACTGCTGTCGCGGTGCCTATGAGCGCCACTCCAGAGATAGAAGCAGAAATAGTCCGTTCCACCATAAAGATAGGTGACCAGACAGAGATACGTCTCAAAGCATCAACCAATGGCAGTACTTCGGTAGAGTTTCCCACGTATGACTCACTACAGACACTTTCTCCCGGGATAGAGGTACTCTACCAAAAGGATTCTTCCAGCACATCAGGCAGGACACAAATACGCACATATACAATCACCTCTTTTGACACAGCCGTACATCAGATACCTTCAATAAAAGTAAAGGTAGACGGTAAGGATTATATGACGAAAGAATTGCCGCTGAGGGTATTAAGCGTTCCAATAGACACGACCAATGTAGAACAGATATATGACTTAAAGGGTGCGATGGAGCCCTCATTCGACATATCCGAATGGTATTTCCCCTTTATTCTTTCCATCATCACGCTGATCGTAAGCCTGCTCATAACGTATATCATCATCCGGATTAAAGACAACAAACCGATAATCCGTAGAATTCGTCTGACTCCTTATATTCCTCCCCACAAGGCAGCGATGAATGAAATATCGAAAATAAAGGATGACGCACTATGGGAAAGTGATGACTCAAAAACCTACTACACCAAACTGACAGATATACTCCGTCGTTACATGCAAGGCCGCTATGGTTTTAATGCGATGGAAATGACCACAGACGAGATAATCTCAGAAATAGAGAAAGTCAACGACCCATCCGCCATTCAGGAACTTGGAGATCTCTTCACGACTGCCGACTTGGTGAAGTTTGCGAAAGCACATCCAGCCATTACAGATAACGACAAGAATCTCCTGAATGCGATCAATTACATCCAAAGCACAAAGAAAGAAGAGGTTGTAGAAACATCCTCCCAGGAGGTAGTAGTCGTAGACATCCGCTCCAAACGCTCCAAACGATTACTATATACTTGCATCACCATCGCCTTTATAGCGATGGTAATAGCCACCAGTTACTTGATAAAACAAATATCCATATTAAATTACTAGCATAGATCCATGGAATTCAAATATCCATACTGTTTATTCCTCTTGCTACTCTTGGTTCCATATGTGTTGTGGAACATAACGAAATACCGTCGCAGCCTCCCTAATTTGGACATGCCCAATGTATCAAAATACCGTGGCGTGTCGAAAAGTTGGCGTACCCGCCTAGTAAACCTCCCCCCCCTACTTCACACCTTGTTTTTCATAAGCCTAGTCTTGATAATAGCCCGTCCTCAAATGACGAACTCATCGGACAGAAAAGACATAGAAGGAATCGACATCATGCTGAGCGTAGACATATCTACGAGTATGCTCACTCAGGATTTCAAACCGAACCGAGTAGAAGCCCTAAAAGCCATAGCAAAAGAGTTTATCGGAAAGCGTCCTAATGACAACATAGGTCTGACACTGTTTGCAGGAGAGGCCTTTACCCAATGCCCCCTGACGACTGACCATGATGTGCTGATAAAACTCTATGACGACGTAGACGACGAAATGGCCGGTCGGGGTACGATAGAAGATGGTACAGCCATAGGTGACGGCATAATGAACTCCTTGCTCCGTCTACGCGAAAGCAAAACGAAGTCCAAGGTTATCATCCTGTTGACAGACGGTGTTCACAACTGCGGCAATGTATCTCCCCTAACGGCCGCAGAGATAGCCAAACAATACAATGTGAGGATATACACGATAGGCATAGGTCGAAACGGTATGGCGCCCTTTCCCACAGGCTATAATTCCACACGTATGGTTCCTGTAGAGATAGACGAAAAGACGATGACGCGCATATCCGAAGAGACGGGTGGCAAATATTTCCGCGCAGAAGAAAATGATGAGTTGTCCGAAATATACAGTGAAATAGACAAGCTGGAGCGCACAAAGCTTTCCACGACTCAGCCCCACCGCCGCAGAGACATCTATGAGCCCTTCGCCATTTTCGCTTTTGCTTGTCTTCTAAGCGAACTTGTCCTTCAATACCTAATCATAAAAAGAATTCCCTAAAGCTTCAAAAGCATGTTCCGATTCGCAAACCCCACATATCTATATTTGCTATTAATCATCCCAATAATGGTGTTGATTTACATAGCTTATATCTACAATCACAAAAAACGTTTGTCTGCCCTAGGAGACTTACCTCTAATCCAGGAACTGACCCCATTGCTGTCCTACAAACGAAAGCACTTGAAATTCATTTTGCTCCTTATAAGTCTGACCTTGATGATTCTGATTCTGTCCCGTCCTCAATTTGGTACCAAAAACAGCAGCGAGGAAAAAACAGGCATAGAAATCGTGATAGCCACAGACGTATCCAATTCGATGTTATGTGAAGACGTTTATCCCTCCCGTCTAGACAAAGCCAAAATGATATTGAGCAAATTGATAGACACGTTTGAGAACGACCGAATAGGTTTGGTAGCATTTGCCGGCAGCGCAACGACCATCCTTCCGATTACCTCAGACTATGTGTCGGCCAAAATATTTTTGGATCAGATGACCCCCGAAACGATCAACACTCAAGGAACGAATCTCGCAGAAGGTATTCGCTGTGCCATATCCAGTTTCACGACCCGTAAAGACATAGGAAAAGCCCTGATACTGATAACAGATGCCGAGGACCACGAGGATGGTGCCGTAGAAGCGGCAAGTACAGCCTGCGATTTGGGCATAAACGTTTATGTCCTATCCGTCGGTACCTCTGAAGGTGGTCGAATAAAACTACCTAACGGTGATTTCAAAAAAGACAACAATGGGGAAGACGTAATCACAAAGTTAAATGAATCCATAGGCGAGGAAATAGCCAATTCAGGAAAAGGAGTCTATATCAACATAGACAATGGCATATCCGCAGAAAAAAAACTTAAAAGCGAGATTTCCAATCTAAAACGCGCCACTTACGACACAAGCTCCTTTACAGAAAGCAACGAACAATTCACAGTAATAGCGCTGATAGTGCTACTCCTGATAATCGTAGAATCAATAGTAACAGAAAAAAAGAATTCATTTTTCAAGAAATTTCATATTTTGAAATGATTAGGAAAAACTCCATAAAAGCATTCATCCTGTCAATCATATTGACATCAATTTTCAGCTGCCAGTCGGACGATAATGGCCGCACGATGCTTCGCATAGGCAACAAACAATACAACAAAAAACAGTACAATGATTCCGAGAGTTCCTATCTGAAATCCATCGAAAAAAGCAAAAGTGCTGAAGCACTATACGGACGAGGAAACAGCAGTCAGCGCCTGTCTACTTCTTTACCGAGCGACAAGTTGTCAAGAATGGACTCCGTTTCCCTAGCCTCCTATCAATCCGCATTAGAGGAGTCTGGCCCTAACACAATAAAGAAATCCAAAATCTATCATAATATGGGTAACTCCTGTTATCTATCCGGTCTTCGGAATAAGAAGATGCAACGTTTAGACGAATCCAACAAGAAATTTTCCGAGGCAGTAGACTATTACAAGAGCAGTTTACGTTTAAACCCGAAAGATGATGAGACGCGATATAATCTATCCCTTGCCCTATATATGCTAGAGAAGAACCAGGAAGAACAGAAGAGTCAAGATCAAAACCAAAACGAGAACAAAGACAACCAAGACAAGCAACAGAATCAGGACAAGGATAAACAGGATCAAGATAAGGATAAGGACAATCAGAATCAGGACAAGGATAAACAGAATCAAGATAAAGACAAGCAAAATCAGGACAAAGACAAAAAGGATCAGGACAAAAAAGACCAACAGAAGTCCGAAGAATCTGACTCAGAGCAAAAAGACAAAAATAAAGACAATAGTCAAAACGAAAAGGAGCCAAATCAAAAAGAAAATCAGGATAAGAAAGAGGAAAAAAACGAGTCAAAAGACAACTCACAGAATCAGAACAATAAAACCCCAGACTCTTCATCGAGCCCTACGAAACTTGATAAGATTCAAGGTAAAATAGACAAGAAAACCGCAAATCAACTTCTTAACGCAGCTCAGCAAGACGAAAATAAAGTTCAGAAAAAAATAGAAAAGGCAATAGGTGCCGGAGGTAGTTATGAAAAAGACTGGTAAATGAAAGAACGCAGTTAACTTCAAATGACAAGTAAAGATGAACAGACGAATCAGCATAATTCTATTCTTATTATTAAACAGCCTAACCATATATGCAGATAAGGTGAGCATCTCGATTTCCGCTCCTAAGGAGGTTCAAGTTGAAACCCCCTTCCGTGTGGTCTATGAGATAGGCAGTAGTGACGTGAACAACTTTGAGACTCCAGACCTGAATGGATTTCATTTGATCGACAACTATCAAAGTTCCTCATCGTCAACTACGATTATCAACGGAAAGGTCAGTTCCAAAAACTCAACAACGTTCACACTTATCCTAACGGCAAACAAGACGGGGACGTTTACAATCAGCCCTGCCCATGTTCACATAGGTGGAGACACCTATACGACCAAAGCCATTCCCATTCGTGTGGTCTCATCTCCGGTAAACAACAGTCAATCATCGTCCTCATCCTCATCAACAAACAGTCCATCCCCATCATACCCCCATTCATCATCCCCCAGTGCCCATGCACGTTCAAATGACGACTTATTAGTACGTGCAATAGCCTCAAAAACAACAGTCTACGAACAAGAGGCAATCCTTCTCACCTACAAGGTTTATGCAGCTCCACAAATATTTGTGACCGGATTTCAGGGTAAGCTCCCGACCCTGAATGGTTTTCATATCCAAGAAATAGAACCTCCACATGGCCAAGAGTCAGAGACCCTCAATGGTAAGCCCTATAACACAGCCGTATGGAGACAGTATGTGATATATCCCCAGTCGAGTGGAACACTAACGATCCCCCCATTAGATTGTGAGGCAACCATCAATGAGACAGACGGATACATGGATCCGTTCGGAATGTTCCCCCGGACGTCGACCAAGACGAAGTCAATGGAAGCCAATTCCGTAACGTTAAAAGTAACCCCTCTTCCAGCCCCTCCAGATACCTATTGTGGAGGTGTAGGCGATTTCAACATCAGCTCAACGATTAACAAACATAAACTGAAATCCAGTGATGTACTGACATTGACAGTAAACATCACAGGAACGGGCAATCTCAAACTCATAGAAAGTCCGAAAGTTGAATTTCCGTCATATTATGAGACATACGATTGCAAAGTGACCGATGACTATACTTTAACGCGTTCCGGTCATGAAGGCAGCAAGATATTTGAATACAGAGCAGTGCCTCAGAAAGGAGGAAAGCAGACTATTCCTCCTGTCCGTTTCACCTATTTTGACCCCAAATCAGAAAGCTACAAAACCCTGTCAACGCCCGCTTACCATATTGATGTAGAGTCGGATCCCAATCAGGTATCCCAATTAGAAGTAGAAGAAAAAGACAAAGACATCAAACATATAAAATTAGGAGAAGTAGAATACCGCAAAACCGCCTATAGTAGCTTGTACTCATGGAAATGGATTCTATTGTATACTATAATCATATTAGCATTTATGCTTCTGTATGCAATTCTCCTTCATAAGAGAGGTGAATTATTCAAAACACCTTCCGGAACCCGCCGTCAGGCAAGCAAACGCATAATGAGTCAACTTGAGAATTCCCGCCGTCTGAAAGACAGCAATGACGAGAAAGGCTTTTATGTTGCCTTGCTGGATGCCCTGAATTCATATCCCCAAACGATACTGCACATCAGCAAAGAAGATTTCAACAAGGAGAATGTCCGTCAGGCATTGACCTCACGCCAAGTTCCGTCAGAGATCATAGATGAATACATGGGTCTGTTAGAAGACTGTGAGCTCACGCGCTATTTCAAAGGTCACAGTACCCCCGACATGGATGTTCATTACCAGAAGGCCATAGAAATTATCAACAAACTAGAAAACAAGTTAAAATAAAGAAAATGTCAAAACTTAGAGTCATATATTTCCTCATATTCTTATTGTCCATGTTATCCCCATCCGGAATTTATGGTCAGTCGGAATCAGCTGACGCGGCAAAATCCAAAGCAGACTCACTATATACAGTGGGCCAATATAAAGAAGCCATAGAAGCATACAGCCGTCTAATCAAAGAAGCGGGAGTCAGCCCAGAACTATATTATAACCTAGGCAACAGTTATTACAAGTTCAATGACATGGCTCATGCAATCCTGAATTATGAACGTGGATTAAAACTAGACCCTAGCGACTCAGACATCCGTCATAATTTGTCAATAGCCCGTTCTAAGATAGTGGATAAAAACAACAATCCCTCAGAATTTTTCATCGTTGCATGGTGGAAATCGTTCTCAAATTTTTTCAGCCTGACATTGTTAAAGATAATGGGATTAATTAGTTTTTCACTATTTCTGGCATTAGTACTCTATATAAAATATAAGAAAAATGAAGGAAAAAATAAATACCTGAGATATGCTTCCATATTATTATTTTCTCTGTTCGTGCTGTTTAACCTGGCGGCTTACCAACAATATCGTAATATAGTAAGTGTGAAAAGTGCGATAGTCACATCGGAATCAGTGAATGTGAAAAGTTCTCCGAGTGAAAACAGCCTGGATTTATTTGAGATTCATTCCGGCACGCGTCTAACCATATTGGATAACAGCATGAAAGAATGGTGTGAAGTGAGATATGAAGATGAAAAAGAAGGTTGGATTGAAAAAAAATCCATAGAGATGATATAATCCATTATGAGCCATCTACTAGGAATCAGCGACATAGACCGTTACCTGACGCTATCATTAAATGGCAGCGAATCACTATTTTGGGATAACTTGATAGTTATCCTAACGAATACTTTTTCATGGTCATTGCTGCTCCTATTTCTGTTATACATCCTTTTTCGCAACAATTCCGCCAAGGATGCCCTGCTCATCCTAATCACAATAGGACTCATGATATTCTTCATGGACCGTATATGCTCAGGCATAGTAAAGCCTGGTGTAGCCCGTTGGCGGCCCTCTTGCGATCCAGATTTCATGTACATGGTAGATGTTGTACGAAATTACCGAAGCCACAAATATGGTTTTTTCTCAGGTCATGCCTCAAACACGATGTGTGTAGCCATGTTCCTTTCCTTGATATTCCGTTATCGTAAACTAACGATAGTCCTGTTTTTGTGGTCGAGCATAGCCACATACACCCGCATATATCTAGGTGTCCACTACGTTGGAGACATATTGGTAGGAACGATGGCGGGACTTCTGACCGGTTATATCTTTTATCGTTTATATTACCTGATATTCCAGCGAGAATCCCTACCATACCGCGATTCTGACCAATACTCCAGTAGCGGTTATCTTAAATCAGACCTAGACCACTTCATCAGTATTGTATTCATAAACTATATATTATTAATTATCATATCCCTATTTACAGGAATCCAATAAAAATCGAATAAAAATGAATAACTTACAAAGAAGAATCTCAAAGGGAAAGAAGTATATACTTCTATTTCTTAATATATTATTGCCTGTGTATCTGTCGGCTCAAACCGATGGTAGTTTCTCATCTATTTTGAAAGATCAGCCAGAAATCAAATCGATAACTCCCCTCAACAACCTGATATTCCCGGAGAAGTACGTTCTGAAAATAGAACAAGAAACAGACTGGGAAAGCAAGTCCTCTGGAAAATTTGAGGAACGCGTAATCGTGGGTTTCCGCGGTTATGACCTTCCGACCGTAATCGTAACCGAAGGTTATTTTGCTGACTATGCCTTGTCCCCCTATTATGAAGAGGAGTTGAGCAATATGTATAATGCGAATCTCATCGTATGCGAATACCGTTATTTCGGTGAGTCGGTTCCATCTCCCTGCAATTGGGATTATCTGACAGTAGATAATTCCCTTCATGACCTTCATCATGTCCGTGAGATATTCGGCCGGATATTCCATGGTAAATGGATTAGTACTGGCATAAGTAAAGGAGGTCAGACGACCATGTTCTACCGTGCAACTTATCCAGAAGACATGGATATCAGTGTCTCCTATGTTGCCCCATTGAACAAAGGTGTGGAAGACGGTCGTCATGAACCCTTTCTTCAAAACCAAGTTGGAAGCGAGCAAGCCCGTCAGGAGATACAAAAAGCACAGAAGGAGATTCTCATGCGTAAATCCCGTTTACTTCCCCGTTTTGAAAGCCTGTGCAAATCCCAAGGCCTGACGTTTCAAGCTCCTATATCCAGCATTTATGATTATTGTGTGTTTGAATACCCTTTTGCATTATGGCAATGGGGCACCCCGATAACCAACATACCTTCCACAGAAGCCACAGACGAAGAATGGTTCACCCACTTCATGGAGATATCAGAACCCAATTATTTCTCATGTCCAAGTAATTTCACCCCATTCTTTGTACAAGCCGCCAAAGAGCTTGGTTATTATGGCTACAGCAGAAAAGGCTTAAAGAAGTGGTGCGACGTTAAAAACACGCGTGGTTACCTTCATCGTCTGATGCTTCCAAAAGAATTACAAAAGATAAAGTTTGACAAACGCCTGTACAAGCGTACCGTTGAGTATCTGAAGCATTCAGATCCTCGCCACATATTCATCTATGGCGAAATAGACCCATGGTCATCCAGCGGCGTAGCCCCATGGCTAGACTGTTCCAAAAAGCAAAATATGAAAATATTCATTCAGGCAGGCGGTAGCCATAAAGCACGAATAGGCAACATGTCTGACAAAATGCGTTCAGAGATAGAGTCCATACTGACAAAATGGCTTGAAGAATAAGTGGAATATACTTTGCAAAGAATCAAAGAAAAAAAAGTCTTCATTCAGCAAAGGGAGATAAATGAAAATGAATATAAAATACACAGACAAATTAAACCAGATTCTTCGTTACAGCAGAGAGGAAGCCATCAGATTACAGAACAATTACATAGGACCAGAGCATTTAATGCTAGGGATACTTCGTGACAGTGACAACGAGGCCTCCCGGACGTTGTCGACATTGTGTTCAGTAGACCTAAACGCTTTGAAAATCAGTATTGAAGAAGAAGTGAAAGTGACTCATGGTCCAGTATCCGTCGATGAGTCTGAGATAGCCTTAGACCCCAAATCGCGTAGTTTATTGCAACTATGCATATTGGAGTCTCGGTTGTTACGTTCAAACCAAATAGACGTAGAACATTTGTTATTAGCGATAATGAAACAGAAGAACAATATCCCCGCAACCATACTTACCGCTCAAAACATCAGCTATAACCAGCTGTACAAGGCTTTTAAGACCCGTCAAACAGAGTTAAAAGACGAAGTCCGTTATGATGACGATGATGAAATGCCGCCATCCAATTACAAGAAAGACGACAATCCTCAACGTACGGTCCGCACCAACAAGGCAGACCGAAATGGTAACAGTGACACACCCGCACTTGACTCATTCAGCTATGACCTGACGAAAGCAGCCCATGAAGGAAAATTAGATCCGTTAGTAGGCCGTGATGCAGAAATAGAGCGACTGGCCCAGATATTAAACCGCCGTAAGAAAAACAATCCAATCTTGATAGGCGATCCCGGAGTTGGAAAAAGTGCCATCATAGAAGGCCTTGCCCAGCGCATCGTCCAGCGGAAGGTGTCCCGTTCGTTATTTGGCAAGCGAGTCTTATCGCTTGACTTATCAAGCGTAGTAGCCGGCACAAAATTCAGAGGTCAGTTTGAGGAACGCATGAAAGCCATCATCAACGAACTGAAAGCCAACCCAAACATCATAGTCTTCATAGACGAGATTCACTTATTAATAGGTGCAGGCAACTCCTCAGGCGAAATGGATGCCGCCAACATGATGAAACCCGCCTTAGCCCGCGGTGAACTTCAGTGTATCGGTGCAACGACATTAGATGAATACCGCAAGTCCATAGAAAAAGACGGTGCGATGGAGCGTCGATTCCAAAAGATAATAGTAAATCCGACGACATCAGAAGAGACACGTCAGATATTACAAAATATCAAAGGCCGTTATGAGGATCATCACAATGTGACCTATACCGATGAGGCTTTAGACGCCTGTGTCCGTCTGACCGACCGTTACATAACCGACCGCCAGTTTCCAGACAAGGCTATTGACGCCTTGGACGAGGCAGGCAGCCGTGTTCATATCACGAATGTAAGTACTCCGAAAGAGATAGAGGAGCAAGAGTTAGCGATATCGAATGCAATCATTCAAAAGGACCAAGCCGTAAAGAATCAGAATTACGAATTAGCCGCCAGCTACCGTGACCGTGTGAAACAGCTTGAAGAGGAGTTGGAAGTGAAACGCGCCGAATGGGAGTCAAACCATCCAGAGGTCCGTGAAGTAGTCGACGCAGATGAAGTGGCTCGTACCGTGTCAATGATGTCCGGCATTCCTGTAACCCGCATAGCAACCGAGGAGAGTGTACGCATCAAAGGGATGCGTGATGAGCTGAAGCATCAGGTAATCGCACAGGACTCTGCGATAGACGCTCTAGTATCGTCCATCCAGCGCAACCGTATAGGTTTGAACGACCCCAATCGTCCGATAGGCACATTCATGTTCATCGGTCCGACCGGAGTAGGCAAAACCTTCCTCGCCAAGAAGCTGGCAGAGTTCATGTTTGGCAGCTCAGATTCTTTGATACGAATCGATATGTCGGAATACATGGAGAAATACAATGCCAGCCGTCTGGTTGGTGCACCTCCCGGATATGTAGGTTATGACGAAGGTGGTCAGCTGACCGAGCAAGTACGGCGGAAGCCCTATTCAATCGTGTTGTTTGATGAGATAGAGAAAGCCCATCCAGACGTATTCAACATCTTGCTTCAAATAATGGATGACGGACGTCTGACAGACAGCAACGGCCGTACGGTTGATTTCCGCAACACCATCATCATTATGACCTCGAATGCCGGCACCCGTCAGTTGAAAGACTTCGGAAAAGGAATAGGTTTCTCATCCAACAGCAGCTTGGACGAAAAAGAGAATTCCCGGAGAATCGTCCGAAAAGCCCTTGAGCGCCAATTTTCTCCAGAATTCCTGAACCGAATAGATGACATCATCACCTTCGACCAGTTAGACAAATCAGCAATTCTGACGATAATAGACTTGGAGCTTCAGAAGCTATACAGTCGAATAGAATCGTTAGGCTATCATCTTCAGATAACGGATTCCGCAAAGGAATATCTGAGCGAGAAAGGCTATGACCGCCAGTATGGCGCCCGTCCTCTCCGTCGTTCGATACAGACCTATCTTGAGACCCCCCTGTCCGATGAAATAGTAGAGGGCCGCGTAAACCCTGGCGATACGATCGTAGCCAGCCTTGACGAAGAGACAAAAACGATAAAACTAAAGACAGAGCATTAAAAAAAATGCCAGATAAGAGTTGAGAGCCGCCAAAACGGCACTCAACTCTTTGGCGTTCAAGAGCATTCATATCCAAAGCAAAAAAAATGACTAAAAAAAAGAAAAAAATCATCATAATAGTTGCGACCACTCTATTGGTGATAGGAATAGGAATACTGATTTTTTCCTTATCTGTATTCGGCCATGTTATGACCAACGACAAGGCAGGTTATGTCTATATCGACAAAGATGACAATATAGACTCAGTCAGGACGAAGATAGAGACGGTAGGTAAGCCTTCGTCAATGAAAGGGTTTGATTTGCTGAATTCATATACAAACTATGAACAAAACATACGCATAGGTTGTTATAAAGTATCAGAAGACATCAGCATGCTGACGTTATTCCGCAGCATGCGTAACGGTCAGCAATCCCCTTCTAAAGTAGTCATTCCAAGTGTCCGCACGGTTGACGAAGCATGCGATAAACTATCGAGATATCTTATGGCAGACAGCGAGTCAATAAAGTCAGTCCTTAAAGACAGCTTGAAACTGAAGGAACTGGGATTCACTCCAGAAACCCTCCCCGCCCTTCTTATTCCAAACACATACGAGATATATTGGACGACAGACGCAGAAAGCCTCGTTGACCGTCTTAAAACGGAATATGACAATTTCTGGACCTCAGAGCGAAAATCGAAGGCAGAGTCCCTCGGTTTAACTCCGATTGAGGTAAGTACTTTAGCAAGCATAGTAGACTCAGAGACCTCTCGTGACCAGGACAAACCGATTATAGCCCGTTTGTACCTGAACCGACTTCACAAAAACATACGTCTGATGAGCGATCCGACCGTAGTATATGCCGTCGGTGATTTCAGTTTACGCCGTGTTTTAAGACGTCATCTAGAAGTGGATTCTCCCTACAACACCTATAAACACGAGGGTCTTCCCCCCGGTCCAATCCGAATAGCTAGCATAGCCGGCATAGATGCCGTACTGAATCCAGATGACAATGACTATCTTTACATGTGTGCAAAAGAAGACTTCTCAGGTGAACATTACTATACCTCCTCAGAGAAAGAACACATGGCCAATGCCAAAAAATATGCTGATGCCCTAAATAAGCGAAATATAAAATAATGAGAATATTGCTTCTAGGTGAATATAGCAATGTGCACTGGACATTGGCAGAGGGTCTTCGCAGCCTAGGCCATGAAGTATGTGTGGCTAGCAACGGTGACAATTGGAAAAATTATCGCCGCGATATAGACCTGAGCCGTAAATCCAGCGGCATATATCACACATTCAGGTATTTACTAAAAGTAGTCCGCACGTTCCACCGATTCAGAGGCTATGACGTTGTGCAGCTTATAAATCCGATATTTCTTGACTTCAGGGCTCCGCGCATCCGTAAATATTATGACTACCTCCGCAAACACAACAAGAAAGTCTTCCTAGGTGCTTTCGGTATGGATTATTATTGGGTGAAGACATGTCTTGACTGTAAGACATTCCGCTATTCAGACTTCAATTTATGGGATCGTCCCCGTACAGATGAGCCCTATAACAAGATATTCATATCAGAATGGCTAAATGGCGAAAAACGCCCGATCAACGAATATATCGCAAAGGACTGTGACGGAATCATTGCGGGTCTATACGAATATTATAAATGCTATGAACCTGTATATCCCTCCAAAACGGCCTTCATACCATTTCCGATTAATACCTCAACAATAAAAGAGAAACACCGTTCCGCACCCTACGATAAGGTTCGTTTCTTTATCGGAATCATCCCAAGCCGGTCAGCCTATAAAGGAACGGACATCATGCTACGTGCCTTGGAGCGCGTAAAAAAAGAGTATCCGGACCGTTGTGAAATCATAAAAGCAGAATCCGTTCCGTTCCACACCTATCAAAAAATGCTAGAGAGCTCCGACTGTCTTCTTGACCAGCTATACAGCTATACTCCAGCCATGAACGGCTTGTTGGCAATGTCAAGAGGTTTGGTAGTCATAGGAGGTGGTGAAGAAGAGCAATACGAGATCATAAATGAGAAAGAGCTCCGTCCGATAATCAACGTGATACCCAATGAAGAAGACGTGTATGAAAAGCTAAAAAAGATAGTTGAAAATCCTTCCATACTTTCACGATTAAATCAGGAAAGTATAGAATATGTCCGACGGCATCATGACTACAGGAAAGTAGCTGAGGCATACATATCATTCTGGAGCTCATCACATAGCAAGCCTTAAACCGACAGATGGATTTCTTTCATCAGGTGATGCCACATTTCTTGCATCAACCCTCTGATAGATTTCCTCCATCAACCAGCTTCCCCCTCTATTCACCTTGTTCAGCCCATTCAGCGGTCCTTTCGGGTTGTCAGTTTGCGCTGTTTTGTAATAATCAAAATCATAAAAATCAGAACACCATTCTGCCACGTTTCCACTCATATCAAAGATACCAAGCTCGTTCGGTCTTTTTTTTCCTACTTCATGAGAGGAATTCTGACTATTATCCTTATACCATGCAACAGCCTTGAGAAAATCGCTGCCCGCAAACTGATAATCCAAAGAATATTTTCCCCCTCTGGCGGCAAATTCCCACTCAGCCTCAGTAGGCATTCTGAAATCCATCCCTGTAAGATTGTTTAATTTGCCGATGAACTCAAGCGCATCATTCCAGCTGATATTCTCAACAGGAAAGAGTTCAGATTTGAAAGCAGAAGGATTATCCCCCATGACCACAGCCCAAATATCCTGTGTCACTTCAAATTTGGAAATGAAAAAAGGATCAATATTCACAAGATGCCTGGGTTCATTATCATGTTTATTCAAGTTCTTCGAATCATCTCTTCCCATAAAAAAAGAACCTCCGTCCACAAAAACCATATTATCCAGAATTCTGCTGAAAACAGCAATCTGTTCAGCAGAGAGAGTATCGTTTCTTTCATTAGGATTCCTTCTTGAATTAGCAGTATGGTTTTGTGCAGACAAAAGAAGAGGAAAGAAAAGAAAAAAGAAGAAATTAAAATTTCTCATATGACAGAGTAAAGGGAGAAAGGGTGAGAGACAAAATGAGTTATCATCAATGAGATAAAAAAGATTCAAAGAAAAAGAAAAAATATAACCCAGTGTATTTTTATTCACTGGGTTATATTTTAGTGTATTACAAAATCTTATCCTAAGAACGAAATAAGTACACCCGCAGCCACAGCAGATCCGATGACACCAGAAATATTAGATGACATACAATAGTTCAGCACATGGTTCTTAGGGTCATACTTAGTTGCTATTTCATTGCAGACACGGCTAGCCATAGGGACAGCAGAAAGTCCTGTAGCACCGATAAGCGGGTTGATTTTTTTCTTAGTGAAAAGATTGACAAGCTTCACGAGCATGATACCCGCAGTGATAGAAAGGGCGAATGCAAGGAATCCACCAACCACGATGCCGATAGTAGTCCAGTTGAGGAACGCCTCGACCGTCATAGTCGCACCGACACAAAGTCCGAGGAAAACAGTAGCCGTGTTCATAATGGAGTTGCTGATGGTATCGAACAGTCGATTAGTGTCGGCGCCAATTTCCTTGAGCAGATTACCGAACATAAGCATACCGATAAGTGCAACAGCAGATGGCACGAGAATTGCAACGACCGTAGTAACAGCGATAGGGAAAATAATCTTGACGACCCGCATGTTCTTAATCTGATTCTTCGGCGGGAACATTTTGTCCTGTTCCTTCATGTTAATCATCAGCTCCTTCTTGGTACAAGTCAGTTTCACGACAAGCGGTATGATGACAGGCACGAGAGCCATATAACTGTATGCTGCTATAGCAATAGCTCCAAGCAGATGAGGTGCAAGCTTAATCGTGGTAAAGATGGCGGTAGGTCCGTCAGCCCCACCGATGATACCCAGTGAAGCCGCCTCTTTCAGATTGAATCCCATGAGTACAGCACAAATCAATACAAGGAAGATACCGAACTGTGCAGCTGCTCCGAAAATAGAGAGTCTAAGATTACGGAGCATGGGTCCGAAGTCGGTAAGTGCACCGACTCCCATAAAGATGACCGGTGGCAAGAATCCGGTTTTGATGAGTGCATAATATAAGAAATTCATCAAACCCAGCTCATGCGCGATCTGTGGTAATGACATTTCCCAAATGTTGTAAGTATGTCCGTCTTTGATAATTTCTCCAGTCTCAGAAGCTTGCAGAACCCCCATATCCCCTCCTGGAAAGTTGGCGATGAGCACGCCGAAAGCAATAGGAATGAGCAATAGTGGCTCGTAATGCTTTACGATACCGAGATAGAGCAGCACAAAAGCGATGACATACATGATAAGAAATGAAGGATTGGCGACTAAGTCGCTCAACGCAGTCATTTCATATAGATTTTGAAATATTTCTGACATAATTAATAATTTGTTTATCCAATTTTCATGATTACATCATCCTCTTCAACAGAGTCACCGGAATTAACAAGAATAGCCGTGATAACACCATCGCGGTCAGCCTTGATGGCATTGTAAGTCTTCATTGCCTCAATATATCCGACAACGTCGCCTTCCTTAACGGCATCTCCAACATTCTTAGGAGTCTCACCAGTTTCTTTCACGCGATAGAATTTACCTTCAAGTGGTGCAAGCAAGTCAGCACCTTCTCCAGCAGGTACAGGGGTGGAAGCATTACCATCATTTTGAGCTTGAGGAAGCTGGTCTCCATAAGCAATGTCAACTTTGTAGTTCTGTCCGTTGACATTCACAGTGATAGTTGACGGCATTTCAGCAGGAGCTGCAGCCTTAGGTTGGTTCTTCTCCGCTTTTCTTCTGGCCAGGTCCTCGAGGAAGTCCGCCTTGGCCTTACCACTCTTATACGCTTCATACTGAGTAGGGTGCATAGCATACTCAAAGAGTTCCTCATCATCCTCTCCGAGTTCCCATCCCTTCTGTGACATCTTGTATCTGTAGTCATCCAGGTTGTCAGGATAATTCTCCTGAGGGTCAGAGGTAAGGAACTGCCGTCCTTCCGCCTTAGCCATCTCAACAAAAACCATATCCACCGGTCCCGGCAGTTGTCCGGCCTTACCGAGAATCATATCCCAAATAGTGTCGGCAATCATAGACCAACGCTCTTTACCCTTCTCCATCTGAATGACATTCATAAGGGCAAGATTCTTGACATACTGGCTGAATGGTGTGACAAGGCAAGGATATCCAACCTTAGGCCAAACATAAGCCACCTCATCAAAGAGCTTCACGAGAATTTCATCGGTAGTGAGCTCCGGCTGATCATGCTTCACCTTCCACTTATTGAGTGAACGCAGGTTTTCCTCGAGGTCAGTCATGAGTGACCCCATCATACCCCCCGGTAGTCCCGGCTTCACAAGCAGTGAATTGTTGATTCTGTTGAGATCCGGGCAATAGTAACCGAGGAAGTCGTCCATCATCTGCTGAATCTGTGTTCGTACTTCCATATATGCCTCCATGTTGATTTCCTTAACTTTGAAACCAGCATCTTTAAGCATTTCCTGCACAGCGATGATGTCGGCATGTCCGGTACCCCATGCGAGAGGTGCGACAGCAGTGTCGACATAATCACATCCGTTCTTGCATACTTCGAGAATGCTTGCCATGTTAAAGCCAGGTCCGGCATGAGAGTGATACTGAATAATAATATCCTTTTTATAGGCCTTGATACCTTTCACAATCTTGCCGAGTGAGTCCGGCCTTCCGATTCCGGCCATATCCTTAAGACATATTTCATCAGCCCCTGCATCAATGAGCACTTTAGCCAGATTGACATAATATTCAACAGTATGAATAGGAGAATGAGTGATGCAAAGTGATGCCTGTGCAATCATCCCCGCCTCCTTCGCATATTTAATGGAAGGAATGATATTCCTTGTATCGTTGAGTCCACAGAAGATACGTGTAATGTCAGTACCCTGTGCCTTCTTCACCTTATAAAAAAGTTTACGCAAATCCTTAGGACATGGGCTCATTCTGAGTGCATTCAAAGCTCTGTCGAGCATATGGGTCTGTATTCCGGCCTCATGGAACGGTTTTGTCCACTGCCTGACAGACTTATTAGGGTTCTCACCATACAAAAGGTTGACCTGCTCGAATCCACCACCGTTAGTTTCCACACGGTCAAAACATCCCATCTTAATGATAGCAGGTGCAACTTTCACGAGTTGGTCAACCCTAGGCTGGTATTTACCGGCACTTTGCCACATATCCCGGAAGACCAAACTGAATTTCACTTCTTTATTCATAATTGATTATTTTGTGATATTTAAATTTTGCTGATTTTAGTGACATGTCCCTTTCCTGCCGTAATTTGTTTTACAGCTTCATTGATAATCGCCTTAGTATTGGCGTCCACAGGAACAGCGACAGGAGCCACTTGTTTTTTAGTTTTCTCTTCCTCAGGAATAAACTTATTGACAAAGGCAATAAGAGCTTTTCCCAAATAGATAACAATTAAAAGGATGGCAAATACGGTAAGCATACCAACCACCAGCAGTTTTAGTGCTTCAGGAATATTTTCCATAAAAATAATATTTATTATTTAAACAATTTACCTTAAAAATTCAAAAAAAATCCCAAAATAAGACTTAATCAATCTTTCTACACAAATTATATGCAAAGTTACAAAGAATTTCTTAAAAAATCAAGAAAAAATGTCTATAGATTTGAAAATAAGGGTAAAATGGATAAAAAGCGAATAATTATAAACATAAACAAAAAGTGAAAAAGAAACATCAGTCTGTAGGAAATAGAGGAGTATAAAAAAACAGGATGATGAAAAAACGACCTACCCTCCCAAACCAAATAAAAAAAGTGCCACAAAATGTGACACCTTTATAATTAAAATTTAAGAAGTTGTTCTTATTCGATAACAACAGGTTTATATTTAGGAACGAGCGTCTTCATGACAATCCATCCAATCAGATATGCCACAGCACAGAAGCAGAACACAATCATATATGCAGCAGGTTTGCCTTCATATCCGAGGAAAGAGAAAGCAGGTCCTTGTCCTTCCGCATAGTCGAAGAGCACACCAGAACCAAAGTTAATGAGCATAGATCCGAGTCCTCCCGCCATAGCTCCGATACCTGTGATGGTAGCGATAGTAGACTTCGGGAACATATCCCCTACTGTAGAGAAGATGTTAGCGCTCCATGCCTGGTGCCCAGCTCCTGCAAGTCCGATAATGATAGCCGGCCACCATGCAGCGTCAATAGGTGATCCCTGCCACATAGCCAGAGGTTGTGCGAAGAGCGCAAAGAGGGGGAAGAATGCAAAAATGAGCATAGCAAGCATACGTCCTGCGTAAGGATTCATACCTTTTTTCTCAACAAAGAGCTTCGGTAGGTATCCTCCGAAAATACTGAGGACAGTAACAATGAAATAGAGAGTAAAGATAAGCACCTGTCCCATAGTTGATGAAGACTTATACCCAAATTGGTCAGAGAAATAAGCAGGTGCCCAGAAAAGATAGAACCACCAAACTCCATCGGTCATGAACTTACCGACGATGAATGACCAAGTCTGCTTGAAAGTGAAAGCCTTGGCGAAACTCATCTGAGGTCCTTCGTCATTCGCTTCCTTTGGGTCTCCGTCGGTATCCACATCCTGGTTGATATAAGTAAGTTCGGCGTCATTGACATGCTTGCTCTTGTTAGGTTTATCATAAATGAAGACCCACAAAGCCATCCAGATGAATCCGAGTCCACCAATGATAATAAAGGCCCATTCCCATCCTAACGCCTCAGCCAACGGCGGGATGCTGACAGGAGCAGCCAGCGCTCCTACAGAAGCACCGGCATTGAAAATTGAAGTAGCGAACGCCCTGTCTTTTTTCGGGAAATACTCAGCTGTCACTTTAATGGCCGCCGGAAAGTTTCCGGCCTCACCAAGCGCCAGAACAGAGCGACAGAAAAGGAAAAGGTATACACTGACAGTAGCGATAGAGAGTGCCACATCCGATCCGGCCTGAACAGCCCTGAGAGCATCAATAGAACCAATTCCCTCAATATGCATAGTAGCCCATCCACATGCCGCATGCATACAAGCACCTAAAGACCAAATGAAAATAGACCAAAGATATCCTTTTTTAGTCCCCATCCAGTCAATGAATTTACCAGCGAAGAGGCAGAAAACGGCGTAAAGGATAGAGAAAACAGCCGTAATCAATCCATAGTTTTTGTCAGTCCAATGGAACTCTGGAGCAATAAAGTCTTTCCAAGTGAGAGACAAAACTTGCCGGTCCATGTAGTTAACTGTTGTCGCAAAGAACAACATAGAACAAATCACCCATCGGTAATTTGACATTTTAGCAGTTTTAAGTGCACTCATAATTAGTTGTGTTAATATTTTAGTAATTTATGTTGCAAATTTAACAAAAAATCACAAAATATCCATAAAAAGAAGTCATTTTTTGGTGATTCGTCCAAAAAGGTAATAAAAATTTAATAAAAACGCCAAAAAGTAATCATGCTAAATAAAAAGCGTTCAAGCCAAATAAAAAGGAAGAAATTCATCCCTGTTAACAGAAATATTAATTCCACAGCCTTCACAATCAGCATTGACAGGCGGATTTACTTTGATGATAGAAATAGAAATGGCAGAGACAGTAGGAAACTTATTAAAGACAGCAAAAAGGATTCTTCCCGCAAGATGCTCCATCAACTTAGAGCGAATGGCCATTTCCTGATTAATGATTTCACAGACACTTCCATAATCAACGGTCATGCTCACATTGTCGGTCAATACAGCCTGATTGAAATCACAGTCAATCTTCATAGAGACCAAAAAGTTATGTCCGACTTTCTTTTCTTGCGACAAGACCCCGTGAAAGGCATAGAATTTGAGGTTAGAGAGAATTACCGTATTAGTCATTCGTAATAAATCGGTTAAGTCCCACCCCCTTCCCCCTCCATGACGGAGGGGGATAAGAGATTATGAGATTATGAAAAGCGGGGGGATTAATTGGGATAGTTAGAAAAAATATATAGAAGTTGTTAGAATCTCTAAATCAGCGCAAGGACAATCACTGCCCCATGCGCTGAACGGAAAATATATAGAAATGGAATGAATGAAAATTCTATCCACATCTTGATGCACCACAACTTGTGCAGATGAGACATCCTTCCTGATAGACAAGTGTCTCATTGCCACAGTTGGGGCATTTTTGTCCTTTGGCCTCAGTGCCGTCCTGGACATATTTTTTGAGTGCCCTCTCGACACCATTTTTCCAGGTGTTGATACTTTCGCTTTCGAGTTGAAGCGAACTGACAAGCTTGATGACATGTGTCAGTGGCATACGATAGCGCAGCACACCTGAAATGAGTTTGGCATAGTTCCAATATTCCTTATTGAACTTCTCGGAAAGTCCTTCAATCGTGGTTTTATACCCTCTTCTGTTAACAAACTGGAAATCGTATCTTTTTGCACCATTCTCATCGACGTTCTTGATGATGCTTCCTTTGAGCACAGTCTTAGGGAGAGCGATTCCATCCTCATCGTCAAGCACACCTGTAAATATCTCATATGGGTATCCGTCAAGTAGTCCGACAAAAGCGACCCATTTCTCCTTATTGTTTTGGAATCTGACGACATCGCACTCAAGGACTTTTGGTCTGACCTCAGTCACTTCAGGCATGCAGTGAGCAGGCATAGACGCGCCCTTCTTTTCCTCCTTGCTGTCTTTCTTCTTCTCTGTAGAGATCAGCACTCCAGCCCTAGAACCGTCTCTGTAGACAGTGCAGCCTTTGCATCCTGACTTCCAAGCCTCAACGTAAAGTTCATTAACAAGTTCCTCAGAGACATTATTAGGCAGGTTAATAGTGACAGAAATAGAATGGTCGACCCATTTCTGGATAGCACCTTGCATTCTGACTTTCTCATGCCAATCAACGTCGTTAGCGGTAGCCTTGTAGTAAGGTGATTTTTGCACGAGTTCGTCAATTTCCTGTTGACTGTATTTCTTTTGGGTGTCATATCCGTTGACTTTCATCCACATCAAGAACTTAGGATGATAGACTAAATATTCCTCGAACGCGTCTCCGCTTTCATCTGTAAAGTCCACATGAACGTTAGTGTCATTCGGATTGACTTTTCTCCTTCTCTTATAAACCGGCATAAAGACAGGCTCAATCCCCGAAGTGGTCTGTGTCATCAGGCTGGTTGTTCCCGTGGGTGCGATGGTGAGGCAGGCAATATTTCTTCTGCCATACTTGACCATGTCCTGATAGAGCATAGGATCGACCCCTTTTATCCGGTTGATAAACGGGTTATTCTTTTCTCTCTCCGGGTCATAGATGCTGAACTTACCTCTCTCCTTTGCCAATTGCACAGATGACCGATAAGCTTCCACAGCAATATTCTTATGAATATCAGTTGAGAAATAGGTTGCTTCCGGTGTGCCATAAGTAAGTCCCATAGCCGCGAGCATATCTCCTTCAGCCGTAATACCGACACCGGTTCTTCTACCTTTACCGCTTTTATCATAGATTTTCTGCCAGAGGTGCAGCTCAGAACTTTTCACCTCCTCAGACTCCGGGTCGGACATGACTTTACTCATGATAAGTTTAATTTTCTCGAGCTCCAGATCGATGATGTCGTCCATAATCCGTTGTGCCAGCCTGACATGCTGTCTGAAAAGTTCATAATTAAAAGAAGCATGTTTAGTAAACGGATTATTGACATAAGAAAAGAGGTTGATGGAAAGAAGCCTGCAAGAGTCATAAGGGCAAAGCGGTATTTCGCCGCAAGGGTTAGTAGAAATCGTTTTATATCCCAGGTCAGCATAGCAATCAGGAATAGACTCTCTGATAATGGTATCCCAGAAAAGCACGCCAGGCTCGGCAGACTTCCATGCGTTATGTACGATTTTCTTCCAAAGCATGGATGCGTCAATGTCTTTTTCCACCATGGGTTTCTCAGCATCGATAGGGAACTGCTGTTTGTAATGTCCTCCTGTGATGGCTGCAGTCATGAAGTCATCATCCACTTTGACAGACACATTAGCCCCAGTGACCTTTCCCTCTTCCATTTTTGCATCAATAAATGCCTCGGCATCAGGGTGCTTGATGGACACAGAAAGCATAAGCGCCCCTCTTCTTCCATCTTGTGCAACCTCCCTAGTAGAGTTAGAATACCGTTCCATGAAAGGAACGAGTCCGGTAGAAGTCAAAGCAGAGTTTTTCACAGGTGATCCCTTAGGTCTGATATGTGATAGGTCATGCCCCACTCCACCTCTGCGTTTCATGAGTTGCACCTGTTCCTCATCGATACGAATGATAGCCCCGTAAGAATCAGCATCACCGTCAAGTCCAACCACAAAACAGTTAGAAAGCGAAGCCACCTGGAAATGGTTACCAATTCCCGTCATAGGGCTTCCCGCTGGCACGATAAATTTAAAATGGTCAAGCAGGTCAAACACTTGCTGTGCAGTGAGCGGATTAGCATATTTCTGCTCAATCCTTGCAATTTCATTGGCAATACGCCAATGCATATCTTGCGGCGACTTCTCATAGATGTTGCCGAAAGAATCCTTCATAGCGTACTTGTTGACCCAGACTCTGGCCGCAAGTTCATCGCCGTCGAAATAATCCAAAGAAGCTTTTAGAGCCTCGTCGTAGGAAAAGGTGTGACCGTTTTGCATTTTAAATAAATAATTAGTTTTTGTCAAACAAATGAATCATTTTTGATTGTCTAAAGGTTCGCCAACCCATAGAAATCAGTTTTTGTAGAAACATGAAATGACCTATTAGGACAAAATCTTTGCAAATCTACAAGAGTTTTTCGAAATAGCAAAAGTATTCTGCAAAAAGTTTTCCACAATTTTAAAAGTTTTCCACATCAAAATTACATATAGCTAATTATCAACATTTTAAAAAATCAGTAAAGAATGAAAGTTTTCTAAAAAAGCAAAAACACATAGATATTCTATCAGAAAGAGTTGTCAAAAAAAAATAAAATGTGTAAATTTGCAAAACCAAAAAGTGAACAAAAAAACAAAAAGAATAAACCCATTAAATCCATAAGAAAATGACAAAAATAGAAGATCGCCGTACGATACGGAAGTACAAATCATCAGAAGTAGATGACAGTCTGCTGAACGCGTTATTAATGACCGCAAGCAGAGCAGCCACAATGGGCAACATGCAACTGTACAGTGTAGTGGTGACCAAGGATGAATCCGTCAAGTCTTCCCTATCGCCATATCATTTCAACCAGCCAATGGTAAATGCACCAGTCGTATTAACATTTTGTGCCGACTTCAACCGATTCAGCAAATGGTGTGAACAACGAGAGGCCGAGCCTGGTTATGATAATTTCCTTTCATTCATCAATGCGATGAGTGACACACTTCTTTTTACACAAAATTTCTGCACCTTAGCGGAAGAAGCCGGTTTAGGCACATGCTATCTGGGTACGACAGTATATAACCCGATGGGTATTATCGAAGTGCTTCATCTTCCAAAGCTTACGTTCCCAATAGCCACAATAGCCGTAGGCTGGCCCGACGAGACCCCAGATCAGCCAGACCGTCTGCCCTTATCCGGCATCGTTCACCAGGATGTATATACCGACTACAGTTCTTCCGACATAGATTCCATCTATTTATTCAAAGAATCTCTTGAAGAAAACGAGCAATTCATAAAAATAAACAACAAGAAAACATTGGCCCAGGTATTTACCGAATGCCGTTATACGAAGCAGGCAAACGAAGAAATGTCTTCGGGTCTGCTTCAAGCCCTTCGCCATCAAGGGTTTCTTATGGACACAAAGTAAATCGTTTAAAAGGTCACGGTTTCAGCAAAATCAAATTTGTTGGAATGATAAAATAAAGACAGAAAAAAGGCGGTGAAAAATCACCGCCTTTACTTATTCAATTGTTTTTCGATAGCCTCAATATCCGCTTTAGTCTTAGGTTCGGTATCAATCAAATTATTGACCTGTTTAATTGAGTGAATAACCGTTGAATGATTTCTTCCCCCGATAGCTTTTCCGATTTGGACATGCGAGTCCTCGGTGTGTCTGTTTGCCAGATACATAGTCAGCTGTCTGACATAGACAAGTTCCTGTTTTCTGCTGGAAGAACAAAGCACCTCTTCTGAAATGTTAAAAAAATTGCAAACCACTCTTTTTATGTCATCAGTTGTAAATTTATCACTGTTGGTTTCAACATAATGAGGAATGATCTTGTCAACCAGTTCTCTGGAGATATCACAATTATAAACAACAGAATAAGCCATTAATGACCTGATGATTCCCTCAAGGTCCCTGATGTTGTTATCGAGATTGTTGGAAATATAATCAATGACATCAGTAGGGATATCAAGACCTTCTTTTTTCACTTTAGCTGTAAGTATCTTTTTCCTAAGTGCCTTAGTCGGTTTCTCTATTTCAGCCTGCAATCCCCATTTGAACCTAGTGAGCAGCCTGTCTTCGAGCCCTTCAATTTTAACAGGCGGTCTGTCAGCTGTCAGAATGATTTGCTTACCATTCATATGCAAATGGTTGAAGATATGGAAGAACGTGTTCTGAGTTGCCGTTCTTCCGGACAGTTCCTGTACATCGTCCAGAATGAGCACATCAATAGTCTGATAGAAATTGATGAAATCGTTAGTTTTATTTTGTCTGACAGAGTCTGTATATTGCACAGTGAAAAGATGCGCAGAGAGATAAAGCACCCTGAGATTAGGGTGTTGTTCCTTAATGCTCCACCCGATTGCATTTACAAGATGTGTCTTTCCGCATCCAGAGGGACCGAACACGAAAAAAGGGTTAAAAGTCTTAGCGGGATTGAAAGCAATAGCCTGTCCGATAGACCTTGCAAGTTTATTACTGTCACCTTCAATGAAAGAATCGAAAGTGTATCCGTCATGTAACTGTGAGTCGAGTTCATCAGGATCAGCAGGAACGGGTTCCGGAGTAAGGTTCGCCTTGTTGTTAGGTTTTCCATTAACAGCCAAAGGTCTGTTGGAAGCTTGTACTACAATGTTATTCTCTGGTTTCTTAACGACAGTGATACTATAACTGAGGTTAATCTTTTTTCCGAATACTCTTTTGAGTGTAGCCGCAATAAGTTTGACATACTCGTCCTTTTCGAGCATATCATAAATAAACTGGCTGGGAATAGACAGAATGAGTTCATCATTAGCATATGACTTAAATTCAGTATATGCGAAGAGCATCTCATATTGTTCAATGGATATGTTCTGCCTAATGATATGTCGGCATTCATCCCATTTTATTTTAGGGTCGAAATTCATCTTAGTCAAAATAGTTATAATAGTAAGGTGAAAGTCAAAAATCACCTCTCTTTCCATGTTTCTACAATGCAAATTTAGGCATTTTTTTTCATATGGCAAAACGTAAGAAGAGGGAAATCTGAAGGGGGGTCAAATAACACTTTCCTTATCAAATGATTAAAAAAAAGTAAAAATAAAAAAGTGGTAAATATACAAATTTAGATATAGGACTGCATTTCATCTTCTTAAACAAATACGATTGTTAAAAAAGGGATAAATCAGGTTGTAAAAAGGAGGCCAAACATTTGAGAGTTATTCATTTTTAAAAGTGTAAACAAATCACTTATTGTGCAAACCTTGTTTAGACAAAATTCAAATAAGGAGCAAAAATCGGTGAAAAACGCCATAAAATAGTGTAATATAGAAGATAAGAAGATCAATTTGAGAATGGCGATGAAAAGGTATTTCAATTCAATGAAAAAAAACAATAAAAAAGGCAATTTCAGAGAGCAATGCCCAATGAAACTGCCATAACAAATAAAATCTAAAAGGGACCGAGAAAGTCCCCTTACAAGATCATTAACTGACCCTTATTTTTCTTTACTTCCAAAGACGGAGAAGTGTACATATCGTTTTGGATGGTTTCTCAAATCATCAAAGAATTTGGATGCATTCTCAAGTGCGGAGTCAAGTTTGTTGTAGACATCAGGATCATACATCATTTTTCCTAAAGTAGACTCTTGGTTGGCCAGAATTGTGTCAATGGTCTGGGTAAGCACATTAAGATTCTGAACGGTTTCATTCAGGTTATTAATAAGAGCCTCCATGTCAGCTTGATTGATTTTCTGTGTAGTCTGCGCCAGGTTAGAACCGATTTGGTTAGCCGAATTGAGAATTTGAGGCATTTGCCTGGACATATCAGACGTCATGAAATCCACAGATTGAGATGCATTTTTCAGATTGGTGACCATGATTTTAGCCTCATTCATCATTTCATCCAGCTGTCCGACCGTTTTATTGAGGTCAGTAGACATAATGCCGAAATTTCCGGAAACCTCATTCAGGTTTCTCACGACTCCATTCACATTTCCCATGACAGTGGGTAGTCCCCTAGAAGTGTTCTCAACATTTTGAGTAATTGCCTGCACATTATATAAAGAATTATTGATAGCCGGGTTAGCAACAAGAAGGTTTACATTATAGAGAAGAGTGTCTACCTTTGTCAGAATAGCCTGCACATCCGGCATCAGCTCCCCAGCCGCAGAAAGAATATCATTAGACGCAACCCCTTTAATTGTGTCGTTCACGCTCAAGAATCCGTCGGATGCATTTCCAAGCACAAACTTAAGTTTAGCAGCGCCAAGCATTTCTTTTGTAAGAGCCGCTTTTGTTCCCTTAGGAATTTTCACCCCTTCATTGAGCTCAACGCGAATGAGCACATTTTGTTTATCGGAATTAAAAATAACCGCATTGACGATGCCGATTTTTACACCATTCGCAAGAACAGGAGCAGCCTCAGCGAGTCCATTCACATCTTGCATTTCGACGAAGAACTGATTTTGTGACTTGGTGAAACTGACACCTTTTAAAAAAATAATACCTACATAAATGATAACCGCAGCGACGATAGCGGCAAGTGCGATTTTAACTTCTTTCGATATTTTCATTATTAAAAATCATTTCTGTTTTTTCTTATATTCGACAATAGCCTTATAAATAGCCATCGCCATTTTGTTTCTTCCTGCATCCGACATAAGAAAGTCCTCTTCCTCTGGGGTGGAAATATATCCGACTTCGACGAGAACGCTAGGCATATATGTGAGTCTGAGAACAGCGAGGTTGGCTTGCCTCACTCCTTTGTCGTTTCTTCCAGCATAGCTGACCATTTGTCTTTGAACAATTTTGGCAAATGCCACACTTTGTCTCATATCTCTTTCCTGCATGATTTCGTATATGATGTCGGCCTCAGATCCGGAATTATACATATAATCCCGTCCTTTATTCTTCTCAAATTTGACGACGGAGTTTTCTCTTTTTTCGACTTCGAGATTTGTGGAAGCTGTAGAAAGGCAAAGTGTATATGTTTGTACTCCCTTGGCTTTTTTCACCACCTCCTTAGGCTGTGCATTCGTATGGATAGAAATAAAAAGGTCGGCTTTTTCCTTGTTAGCAATGCTTGCCCTTTGTCCCAACTCGAGAAAGACATCAGTCTTTCTCGTGTAAACAACCTTGATTTCTTTTTGATTATTTTGGAGGAGTCTTCCGACCTCAAGGGTAATCGCTAAATTGATGTCCTTCTCTCTCTTTTTTTCTGATGATCCAGTAGCTCCAGGGTCTTTTCCGCCATGTCCTGCATCCAGAACCACGACAAAAGGTTTCTCCGGTCCCTCAGGATAGCTTTTGGCAATAGAGAGATCGCAGCATCCCCAAATGAGCATCAAACAAAGCAACAGATTTCTCATACTGAATGAATAGTTATAACAAAAAAAGTTATCCTCACATATTAATGTTGCAAATTTACGAATAAAAAAAGAATAATTCAACGTTAAAATATAAATGTGGAATATAGAATCAGAAAATTTAACAATTATTAGAAAAAACTCAGACTCTTTGATAAGAGTCTGAGTAATATAGATAATTAAAACTTAAGTTTAGCACCAGCCATAAGCCAGCATCCGGGTTGTCTGACATTACCGATATCATAGTATCTTTTGGAAGTAATGTTATCGGCATTCACGTATAGCTCGTAATTATCTTGATTCCACATAAGTTTGCAATTAAGCAAAGCATATGGTGAATAAGATTTTTTTTGCGCTGAGTAATTAATATGTCCTTCCACATCCTTATGAGGAGTGTATTCCACATAGTCTCCCATCCTATCCTGGAATCTTAGAGAGATTTCGGCAGAAAGGGCCTTATAGATTCTAGTGTTCAATGACGCTACAAGTTTGTGTCTTAAATAGTCGAAGGCATAGGATGAGGCGTAGATATCCTGACTGTCAAGTCTTTTCTGGTGTAGGTAAGTGTAATTAACGGCCAGGAAATTAAGACAAGAGTTCTCATTCCATAGTTGTCTGAAGAGAATAGTGCCAGAGAAGTTGATCCCCCAGTTATTGACCTTGAAGTTAGCCGCATGGTATGTGGTATAATTATTGACGGAGTCAGCATCAGTCATAATCCAGTCAATCATGTTTTTCTGATGCCTGTAGAAAAGTCTGAGATCCGTCTTGAATCCATTAGGATGGAAAGAAGCAGCCAGAGCAAATTCATTGGTTTTCTCCGGTTTCAGCCCAATATTCCCTTCCTGCGTGGGTGACTTGTAATAGAGGTCGGTAAAAGTAGGCATTCTTTGTGCCATATTCCATGAAGCGAAGACTTTCCAGAATTGATTAGGTCTGAAGGCAATGTCGATTCCCGGATATAACCGGTATCTGTAATCAAGCGAGGAGTTCATATTAGCCATAAGTCCCGCCGAAAGCGTGAATTTATCCCACACGACATCATGCTCAACGAAATAAGAGATATTGGTTCTGTTATCTCTTTTGGTGTAATATCCATGTCTTCCGTATATCTTGACCAATTGTGACTCCTCCAAAGGCTTACCGAGCGACGTGGAGAGAATTCCCTCATTTCTGAAGTCAGCCCCAAGAAGAGTAGTTCCCCCTCTCCATTTAGCAGATGCGTTGACAGTAGCTCCGTAGACATCGGTAAGATGGTAGTTTTCTCCCACGTTAGAATGTTTGATTAACTGGTAGTGGTCGTAGGCTCTGTTAAAGTAGACAGTAGGGTTGACAGAAACAGCGCCTTTAGTCTTTATGGAAAAGGCACCCAAAATTCTTCTATTTTGTTCAAATTGATTAGGGTATTTCCCAGAATAGAAGGTGTTTGCGCCATAGTCCATTGAAGATGCTCCGAGATGCCAGTCAAGGTCAACCTGGTTGAGATTCAATCCACCAGAATAGAATGCATTATATTTTTCGAATTGAGAGTTGTCCGTAGCACCGTCACTTCTATTAGAAGCCAGGTTCAGATGGTGATATCCGTTTTTTGGATAGTAGCTCATTGATGTACCGGCTCCGAAAGTGCCGAAAGATCCGGCATCAAGAGAAACCATCCCATTAAAAGCATTAAGTTGTTGTGAATAAGTGTTTTTCTTGGTAATAATATTAATTGCTCCCGAGAAAGCACTAGATCCGAAAATTCTGCTAGCCGCCCCTTCAAGAATTTCGATTCTTGATATTTCACTCAAAGAAAACGGGAGGTCGGCAGAAAGGTGTCCAGTTTGCGGAGATGAGATATTAACTCCATTCAATAAGATAGTGATTTGGTCGTGTGTACCTCCGTTCACAGACACGTCCGTTTGAATACCGAAAGGTCCTCTTTGTCTGACATCAACCGTAGAAGAGAATTTAAGGATGTCATTGACCGTTAGCGCCGTAGCACTTTTGATTTGTTGCTCCGTGACGACATTCACGGTTCTGGCCGCTTGTTCCATCGGAAGTGGCAATCTTGTGGCAGTGACTTCCAGCTCAGGCAAAGAATCCTCCTTGACCGGTTCCTCGTCCAAGTTCATAGAAGTCTGAGCTTGCGCTGTGGTAGGTACAGCGAAAGTGAGAGTCGCCACAGAAAGAGTAGAGATGATGATTTCCTTACCTAGGGAAGCGAAAACAGCGTACCCTTTCCTTGAGAATCTTTTCCACTTGATGACCTCAGCCTTGAATTTAAATTGTTTTTGGTTCATAAAAAAAAGAAATTAAAATAAAACATAAAATACTCGTCTCCGAAGAGACGAGTTATAATAATGCGTTTGAATCTGCTGTATTACAAATATTTCTTTTGGAAAATCATTGGTTCATTGTAGCTGACCGAAGAATAATATGAAATCTCAACGTAGAAAGTCTCAAAAGGAATATCCTCGGCGCTTTCAAAACCTAGTGAATTCATTTCTTGCTGATGTTTGCTAAAGATGATGTTCTTGATGTCGTTGATTGATATATTGTCTATTTTCTTTTGGATTTTTTCGGCAGCCTGCATGGCGCAAACATATTCGGCATACGCAATACTTCCCTCAGAGACCTTAGCCTTCTCCTCAATGACGGATTTAGCCCCAGTGATGCCCAATTCATCAAAAGCTTCAGAGATAACATCCTTATAATCAAATGAAGGCTCTTCAGCTTGTTCGTCCTTTTGATCATCCGTTTCTTCAGAAGCAGCCTGCTGATTATCGGCAAGTGTGTAGTTAGCCAAAGTCAGTACACCTTGAAAAGAAACTGTGGCCTCAGCATGGCTGTCATCGTTGTCCACACAAGCAGACAGGGCAATCACACTAGCACAGAGAAATAAAAAGAATTTAGAAAAAAGTTTCATAAACATAACATTTAAAATAGATACGAAAACACGATTATATATTGACTGTAAAAATAATCCCGAATAAAAACCGTCACTCTATCATTTTCAGGAATTCATCTTCCGAATAGATGGGTATTCCCAGTTTTTTAGCTTTTTCGAGTTTAGCCGGTCCCATATTGTCACCGGCAAGTATAAAAGATGTTTTAGCAGAAATGCTGCCTACATTCTTTCCTCCGTTCTGCTCAATGATATTCTTATACTCCTCTCTGGAATGTTTGTTGAACACCCCACTGATAACAATAGACTTACCTTGAAGTTTATCAGTGAAAGATTCTGTTACGCTCTCATCCAAAGCCATTTTCACACCATGTTGTCTGAGACGCTGGAGAATTTCCATATTTTCCTCAGACTTGAAGAAATCCATAACACTGTTGGCAATGACTTCTCCGACTCCGTCCACCTGAAGCAGCTGTGACAAGTCAGCATTCTGCAATGCCTCCATTGACTTAAACTTCCTGGCCAACAGTTTGGCTGTAGTCTCCCCAACAAAACGGATTCCAATAGCAAAAACCACTCTCTCAAACGGCACGTTAACAGAAGCCGCAATACCATCAACAATTCTTTTAGCTGATTTGGCCTTGGTGCCCATTGCTCCGTCTATATCCTGGATTTTGATTTCATATAGATCAGCGATATTTTTTATGAGTCCTCTTTGGTAATAATCGTCAACCGTTTCAGGTCCGAGGCTGTCAATATTCATCGCTTTTCTGGAAATAAAGTGTTCGATTTTGCCTTTTATCTGTGGTGGGCAATGATTTTCGTTCGGACAATAATGAGCAGCTTCTCCTTCAACTTTCTTTAATGGTGCACCACATACAGGGCAATTGGTAATAAAGACCACAGGTGGCATATCCTCTTTTCTCTTCTCCAAATCGACTCCGACAACTTTCGGAATGATTTCTCCTCCTTTTTCGACAAAGACCATGTCCCCAATGTGGAGGTCAAGCTGGCGTATAATATCTGCATTATGTAGAGAAGCCCTTCTGACAACAGTACCGGAAATCAACACAGGATCCATGTTAGCCACAGGTGTAACAGCTCCAGTTCTTCCCACCTGGTAAGTGACCTCATTCAATCTGGTGCAAGCCCTTTCAGCCTGAAACTTATATGCAATGGCCCACCTGGGCGACTTAGCCGTAAATCCAAGGATCCGTTGCTGCCTCAGCTGGTTAACCTTCAACACGATTCCATCGGTAGCGACAGGCAGTTTTTTTCTTTCAGAGTCCCAGAAATTAATAAAATCCTCCACTTGCTCAATAGAATGGCAGAGTCTCATACCCTCAGATATTTTGAAGCCCCATTTTTGTGCCAGTTTCAGATTGTCGAAATGTGTACCGTCTTGTGGTATTTCGTCTCCCAGCAAATAATAGAGGTATGCATCTAGCTGACGGTGAGCCACTAGTTCAGACTTTTGCGACTTAAGCGTGCCGGACGCAGCGTTTCTGGGGTTAGCGAACAGCGGCTCTTCCCTAGCCTCCCTTTCCTTATTAAGTTTGTCGAAAGAAGTCCACGGCATAAGAATCTCACCTCTGATTTCGAACTCATGCGGAAAACTGGAATCCGGCTTGAGCTGTAGAGGGATGCTTCTGATTGTCCGAACATTAGCGGTCACATCATCCCCTTTTTCTCCATCACCTCTTGTAACGGCTTGTACAAGTTTACCGTCAATATAAGTAAGTGAAATACTAAGTCCGTCATATTTCATTTCCGCCACAATATCGAAATCCTCTCCATTAAGTCCATTCGATACTCTTTGATAGAAATCCCTTACTTCATTTATATTATATGTATTAGCCAGGGAGAGCATAGGGTATTTATGCCTTACCTGCTTGAAGGCCTGGTTGATATCGCTTCCCACCCTTTGTGTGGGTGAGTTTGGGTCAAAGAATTGAGGGAAAAACATTTCCAGGTCCTGAAGCTTCCTCATCAATTGATCAAATTCAAAATCAGAGATAGTGGGCTGATTAAGCACATAATAATTATAATTATGTTGATGCAGCAGTTGTCTTAGTGCTTCAATTTCTTCTTTCGGTGACATGCGTTTAATAAAAATTTAAAATTCCATCATTCTTTGTCTACAGAAATATCCGGTGAAAATTTCATCCACGAATTCAACTTGTTGATTGAAAATTCCATACACAGCAGAACCGCTTCCGGACATCGCGGCAAATACCGCTCCTAAATCATAGAGTCTGTCCTTGATGGCAGCAATTTCCGGGTATTTCCGGAATACGCTAGTTTCAAAATCGTTCACAACAAAGTCCTTCCATTCCTCCAGTGGTTTTTTCAGCAACAGAGGAAGTGAGATTTCAGGTGAATGAGGTTTGACATTAGCATAAGCATCCTTGGTTGAGACTCCGATATCAGGTTTGACAAGAACAATAAATTTTCCTTTCAATGAAATATCAATATCAGAGAAATGATCGCCAATCCCTTGTGCAAAAACCGGCTTGTTCTCAATAAAGAAAGGACAGTCGGCCCCGATCTTTGCAACAATCTTCTGCATATCAGCCACAGAGATTCCGAGACTGAACTTATCGTTGAGCAATTTCACAGTAAAGGCTGCATCGGCAGACCCACCTCCCAATCCGGCCCCGGTAGGTATATGTTTATGCAGATGTGCCTCCACAGGGAAGACCTTATCCGGGAAAAGTGTTCTGACTGCATTGTATGCTTTAACGACAAGATTGTCCTCCGGTCTTCCGGCAATGACTTCACCGCTGACCTTAATGTTACAACCGTCCGTTTGTTTATCCGCAATCGTGACTTCCAGCGCATCCAATAAGTTGATAGGATAGAAGACAGTCTCAAGGTTATGATAGCCATCCGGTCTTTTTTCCACAACATTCAGTCCTATATTAATTTTCGCATTCGGGTATACAATCATAGTCAATTGAATATGAGTAAGTTTATAGATTCAGAATAAAAAGATTGCTAATTATGGTTCAAAATTACGAAAAAAGATTGAGAAAACCATCAAAAAAAGGGTAAAAAAGCAAATATATTTAAGATTGAGCAAGTAGTAAGCAAAAAAAAGACACCCCGTGTCAAGGGTGTCTTTCCCACCTGTACGACTACAGGTGTAAAAATAACATTCATTCAGTCCTTACGTTATCCTTTTCTTCTATATATATTTCCAAAAATGTTCAAATATAAGATGTTTATTATATTGGTTAGAAAGGAGCGACCCCTTCTTCTGGTCCGAGCTGAGGAGCCATGTCGTCAGTCAAAGATGAAAAAGCGTCATCATTCTTTCCCTCGGAAACAGAATTGACCTTTGAAGGTTTCATCGTCCCGTCCTCCTCAGGCAACGGTGGTTGGTCCTTATCGGTATAATAGTCAGTAAATCTGGCATACTCGCCAGTGAATCTGAGATGTACGTCCTTCACTTCACCATTACGGTGTTTTGCGATAATCAGTTCAGCGAGACCTCTGGTGTCCCTTCCGTAATTGTCCTTATAAATCTTGTAGTATTCCGGCCTATGGATGAAACAAACCATGTCGGCATCCTGCTCGATAGCTCCGGATTCACGCAAGTCGGAAAGTTGTGGTCTTTTGCTGTTTGCATCGTTAGGGTCAGCTCCAGCTCTGTTTTCCACACTTCTGTTAAGCTGTGAAAGAGCGATAATAGGGATATTCAGTTCCTTTGCAAGTCCTTTCAGTGATCTTGAAATGGTAGACACTTCTTCCTGTCTGGAGTTGTACGACATACCTGAAGCGTTCATCAACTGCAGATAGTCAATAATGATGATCCTGACTCCATGTTCCCTGACCAGCCTTCTCGCCTTAGTTCTCAGTTCAAAGACAGACAGTGATGGGGTGTCATCAATATACAGTGGTGCGTTATATAATTCCCTGATTTTATAGTCGAGCTGCTTCCATTCGTAGGGTAACAGTTGTCCGCTTTTGATTTTGTCACCAGTGATTTCGCACACATTGACAATAAGTCGGTTGACAAGCTGTACATTAGACATTTCCAAAGAGAACATGGCCACAGGGACTCTGTTATTGACAGCGATATTCCTGCACATAGACAGCACGAATGCAGTTTTTCCCATAGCCGGTCTGGCCGCAATGACGATGAGGTCAGAGTTTTGCCATCCACTTGTAACCTTGTCAAGTCCTGCGAATCCACTAGAGAGTCCTGATAGTCCGTCTTCTCTTTTAGCCGCGATTTGCAGTAATTTGTAAGCCTCGTCGATGACCGGGTCGATTTGCGTGAACTCCTTTTTCAGATTTTGTTTTGATAATTCAAAGAGTTTACCTTCCGCAGTCTGCATCAGCTCGGCCATGTCCTGTCCGTCATCAAAGGCCATGTCCCTGATTTGAGTGGTATAAGCAATCAGTTTTCTTGCCAGCGCCTTACCCGCAATGACATTGGCATGATATGCAATGTGGGCAGATGACAGCACTTTTTGTGAGAGTTCTGCGATATACAGAGGTCCTCCGACTTTATCGAGATTACCCTCAACCTTGAGTTGTTCGGTAACAGTAAGTATATCAATAGGCTTATCTTCCGCAGCCAATTTTTTGATAGCCGCAAAAATAACCTGATGTTTCGTGTCATAAAAAGAATCCGGGTCGAGAATATCAGACACTTCTCCAATGGCATCTTTTTCAATAAGACAAGCACCAATGACTGCAGCTTCAAAATCGAGAGCTTGAGGTTGTACCTTCCCGAGTTCGAGCAACTGCTGAGTGTCGCTGTTGTAATTCCTAATAGCCTTTCTGCTGTCTCTTCTTTCTGCCATTGTAAAAAAACCGGACTAATGATTCGGACCAAATCCCGAAAAGAATGTTATATAAAATCTGTTATTACTTTGCAAAATTAGTATAAAAAAACCGAAAAGCGCCAAAAGGGAAGTCAAAGATATTGACATTTCACGCAAGAGGGTGTTGATAACTTTTATATTATTGTGATTATAAACACATTAGGCTGTTGATAACTTTTTTTATAATAAAAAGATGCAACCGAAACATGAATCAATCCATTCCCATCATTCGTAAAGACAATAAATGTGAAACCTCAAAAAATATACAAGAAACGCCTGGTAAGCCCAGACGTTTCATGCTATGAGATAGAAATGGCTACCCTTCAATTACTTTATAATTGACTTGATTGTTCTGGAAGCTTGGTCATATGCCTTCTCCCAGTCAGTGTCGAGCGAGAAAGGAGTCTCAGTCTTAGCATCCCTGACATAAGTATGAACATACTTCTTATCGGAATCGTTGAACAAAGGATTGTCGAGAGATGCCTGTCTGAAGCACTCCATAACTTGTTTTTTCTTAGAGGCAGAGATTTTATTAGCTTTCAAGGCATACAATCTGCAGTCATCGACAAAAGACTTCATATTAACCGCTTGTGAGTCGTAGAAGTACCCGGTCTTTTGCACACCTCTTTTAGAGACTTGTGCCGCGATATAATTAAGCACAGTGATTTCGAACTGCGCGATATCGATTTCGTCTTGCCTAGAGTTGGGGTTATTCACTACTTTGGTAGCAGTATCCCTGACAGTCTTGTAAAGCGACTGTGCCTGCAGATTTGACGCAGCAAAAATTGCCATTGCGATAACAAAAAGAATTTTTTTCATAATTAAGAGGTCTAATTTTGTTGCAAAGTTATGAATCTTTATTCATATGACCACAAAATTTTCAGATAGTTTAACAAAAAGTAGTACTTATTTTAATTTCTCAACAATATCAACAAGTAATTTCCACGCCATCTCCACAGTTGGAATGAGCAACATCTCCTGAGGCGTATGCACATTTCTCAGTGTAGGTCCGAAGCTGATCATCTCCATATTTGGATATTTAGTGGCAAACAATCCGCATTCAAGTCCTGCATGAATGGCTCTTACGACCGGTTGCTTTCCGAAAAGCTCATTATATGCCTGAACAGCCACCTTGAGTATATTGGTGTTGGTGTCGGGTTTCCACCCCGGATACCTGTCAGAGAACCTTACATCAGCACCTGCAAGTTCAAACACAGCTGCCACAGTGTTCCTGACATTGTCGAGTGCGCTGTCGGTAGCACTTCTTTGGCTGACAACGATGTCGAGCGAATTCTCATTCTGCCTAACAGAAGCCAGATTAGAGCTGGTCTCCACCAACCCTTCGATATCCTGATTCATTTCCTGCACTCCATTATGCAGTGCCTGCAAAGCAAGAATGAACTTATCAGCCACCTCCGGCTGTATGTATCTCGGAGCCTCCATCTGTTCTGATTGCAGAATGAAAGCCATTTCCGTTTCCTGCACATAGAATTCCCCTTCGACGTCAGCAGCGAAAAGATTGAAATCGACCCTGATATTTTCCTTGTCAGCCATGGGAACGGCAATGATTGCTTCAGCATATCTCGGTATGGCATTGTGCTTGTTTCCCCCTACAAACTTGAGAAGTTTCAGTTCATACTTTTTAGATGTAAGATAGATGAACCGAGCCATAAGTTTAATAGCATTCGCTCTTTTCTTATTGATGTCATCCCCCGAATGTCCTCCTTGCAATTTGTCGATTTCCAATTTGAGGGGGACGAATCCGGGTTCAAGAGGCAGAGAATCGAAATGGAATGATGCGTTGGTGGTTTCTCCTCCTGCACATCCGATAAAAAGCTCTCCCTCATCTTCGGAGTCGAGGTTGATAAGGTATTTTCCTGTCATGAATCCTGGCTTCAGTCCGAAAGCCCCAGTCATGCCAGACTCCTCATCCATGGTGAAAAGACATTGAACCGGCCCGTGTTTAACGTTCGGGTCCGTGACAAGCGCAAGAGCCATAGCCACCCCGATTCCGTCGTCAGCCCCAAGTGTGGTTCCTTTAGCCTTCATCCATTCCCCGTCCACATAGGCATCGATAGGTTGGTTTTCGAAATCGAAATTCAGTCCTTTAATTTCCTCACAGACCATATCCATATGTCCCTGAATGACGATACCGTCAGAGTTTTCGAATCCAGGAGAAGCAGGAGCAGAAATGAGCACATTACCGACTTGATCCGTTAGGAATCCGAGGTTATATTTTTCAGCTACATTCTTAAGATATTCTCTCATCTTCCCTTCGTTCTTAGAAGGTCTGGGTACTTTGTTGATTTGACTAAAGAAATCAAAAATGGCTTTTGGTTGCATATTTAAAATTTTATTACCGCTCTGGTTCGTACATAAATTCCAATCCATCTCATATGTGAGATGAAGAGAAATCCGATAGAGCCGTGGCGATAAGGTTAGACAAATGATAAAATCAGCGTAAAGTTAATGAAATAAAATGAGAAAAGCGCATGAAAGGTGTCAATTAATATAAATTAATATGAGTTTGTTTCAGAATGTCGATAAAAAGTTGTAATTTTGCAATGAATTAGTGACAATATCAGAAAAAAATGTTGAAACTGGCTTTAATAAGTACAATAATAATAGGTGTGTGCATCGTCTTTCTTTGCATCGGCATGATCCTAAAGAAAAACGGCAGTTTTCCCAAGACTCACGTATCTCAGAACAAGGAGATGCGTAAGCGAGGGATAACCTGTGTTCAGAGCCAGGATTATGCAGCCCGTCATCGAAACAAACAAATCAATCAATATTCAAACAAAAGACAATGAAAAAGAAAACAATGGCCATAAAAGGACTCATGTACCTGTTTTTTGGCATGTCGTTACTATCGTGCGGCAACGGCGATGGTGAGAAAAAAGAGGAATTAAACATAGATAAGACGATCAAGACTCCTGTAAAAGAGTCGAAAAGTATGAAATTCGCCTACGTAGAGATGGACACAATCGTAGCTCACTACGAATACCAGAAAGATGTAGAGGCAGAGATGAAAGCAAAAGAAAGCAGTGTTCAGTCGGCAATCAAGTCCAAAGAAGCCAGTGCCCAGTCGACCTTAAAGAGCAAGGGTTCAGCCTTCCAGACCCGGATGACGAAATTCCAGAATGACTTGAAGAACAATAAAATAACCAGCCAGGATCAATATGAGCGCGAGCAGGCCGCCCTTGCTAAGCTTCAGGAGGAACTGACCACGTTAGAGAGTCGTCTGACATCAGAATATCAGGAATATGCCTCCAAGCTGACAGCAGAATACCAAGAATTGGCCCTTGAACACACACAGGCCATCAATGACACGATTCAGCATTTCCTGAAACTGTACGGTGACGAAAAAGGTTATGACTTCATGTTCGGCAAGTCATCTTCTTCCTATGATTTACTATATGCCAAAGACGCATATGACGTGACAGAAGAAGTGTTGAACGCCTTGAACGAACGTTACAAGAAATATAAGAAATAAAAAACCGTCCCAATCAGTAGACATAAAGAATCAACCATGCAGCAAAATCAGCCATGGTTGATTTTTTTTAAAAACTTCGTTTTTATTTGCATTTGTGCTCGCTTAATCGTAATTTGGCTTCGCCGAATTTACTGTCGCTCGACAAAACCAAATTAAAAACTTCGTTTTTATTTGCATTTGTGCTCGCTTAATCGTAAATTTGGCTTCGCCGAATTTACTGCCGCTCGACAAAAGCAAATTAAAAACTTCGTTTTTATTTGCATTTGTGCTCGCTTAATCGTAAATTTGCAAAAAGAAACTAACTAATCATCACAATGAGAAAACTAATCACATTACTTAGCCTAATCATTTTCAGTTCTTCCGTCCGATGTCAGGAGACTTCATGGAACAGTCCTGGCGCAGGCAATCCGATTATTCCCGGCTATTTTGCCGATCCGACCATCCGAAAATTTGGTGACACCTATTATATATATGCGACGACCGACGGTACAGGTAACGGTTATGGTCCTCCCCAGGTATGGCTGTCCAAAGACTTCAGGAATTGGCGTAACGTAACAATGAACTGGCCGACAACCGAAGTGGTATGGGCTCCCGACGTGGTTCAACAGCCCGACGGTAGTTACCGCTACTATTACTGTACGCCTTGTGAAGTACGTGTAGGCGAGAGCAACAGTCCGATAGGTCCTTGGAAGAACCGTCTTGACTCAAGCGATGCCGTGTTAGTCCCCGACCGCTTTGTACACAATGCCATCACGCTCGACCCCCAGCTGTTTGTAGATGAGGACGGCAGCGAATATC
>FLNV01001606.1_pt1 | contig 48872 bp, 43 predicted proteins | sample 1140351 | NCBI WGS metagenome assembly FLNV01 (sample SAMEA3878207, study PRJEB12797) | bioreactor metagenome | biome: Moose rumen | place: Sweden | collected 2011-10
GGGGTTTCCGTGCAAGACATCAGCTACCATTTGATACAAATCAATGAAAGCGGCGAGGTGCAATTGTCCGAAGCAATCAAAAAAATTTTGATTCCGTCGGACAATTGCGACGAACAGGGCGTTTTTCAAACCATGCAATAACCCAAGCTCCATGCCCGACCGCCTCACCCCCGCACAGCGACACTACGTCATGTCGCGCATCCACGGCAAAGGCACCAAGCCCGAGCTGAAGGTGCGGCAATGGCTGTGGCGGCACGGCTACCGCTACCGCCTCAACGTGAAGTCGGTGCCGGGCAAGCCCGACATCGTGATGCGGAAATACAGGACGGCGATTTTCGTGAACGGGTGCTTTTGGCACGGTCATTTTGTTGAGTTTAGTGTTGAGAGTTTAGAGTTTAGAGAAGAAAGCTCCCAATGCTGCAAGATTCCGCAGTCGAACCGCGAGTTTTGGGTGAACAAAATCAGAAGAAACCAGGAGCGCGACAAAAGGAACGTGCAGCTTTTGCGCGACAACGGCTGGCAAGTCATCACCATCTGGGAATGTCAACTCACACCCAAACGATTGGAAAACACCATGTTGCAAGTGGAACTGCTGCTCAACGAGAACTTCCTCGCCATGCACAAGCCCAAATTGGTGCCTTATGGTCTCGACGAAGACTATCCCGTCACACTCGCCGCCGAGGAACCGGCACCTTACGGCCTGAACGACACGCCTACTTCATCCTGAACTCCAACACCCCACCCGACATGATCTGCTGGTGGGTGAGCGTGTAGTCCTTGATGGGCTTGCCGTTGAGCCTCACGCTCTTCACATGGATGCGCTCCGTCGTCTTGTTGGGCGCGGAAATCACGAAATCGTTGCCGTTTTCAAGATGCAAAGTAGCCTTGGCGAACAAAGGTGTCCCTATGACGTATTCCGCGCTACCGGCGTGGAAGGGATAGAAACCAAGGGCGGAGAAGATGTACCAAGCCGACATCTGGCCGCAGTCGTCGTTGCCGGCATAGCCGCAAGGCGTGGCGCGGTAGAACTCGCTCCTCACCTGCTCCACCAGCTCCTGCGTGCGCTCAGGACGGCCCGCGAAGTTGTAGAGATACACGGTGTGATGGCTCGGCTCGTTGCCGTGGGCGTATTGCCCGATGAAGCCGCTGGCGTTGCCGTTGACTTCGCCGCTGGTGGCGGTGAGGCTGAAGTTCTCGTCGAGTTTCTTCAGGAAGCCTTTCTCGCCGCCAAAGAGGTCGATGAGGCCTTGCGGGTCGTGCGGCACAAACCATAGATACTGCCAAGCGTTGCCTTCAACGAAACAAGGCTGCTCGTACGACAGCGGGTCGAAGCCTTCCATCCAACGGCCTTGCTCGTCCTTCGGGCGGAAGAATCCCGTCGCAGGGTCGAAGAGATTCTTATAAAACAGGCTGCGACGATGGAAACGCTCATAGTCATCGGTTTTGCCCAGTTTTTTGGCCACCAAAGCCACGCAAGCGTCGTCGAAACTCTGTTCCATGGTAATGCTAACACTCTCGTCTTGAAGCGTTTGCGGCATAAAGCCGTACTTCTCCCACACCTCGAAAGGCGAGTTGAAATGGCTTCGGGTGCTGCTCTCCACCATGGCTTGGTAAGCCGCCTCCACGTCGATGCCGGGCAGCTCGGCCATGATGGCGTCGGCGAGCACGGGAATGGCGTGGTTGCCAATCATGCAGTAGTTGTCCTGTCCCCAAAGATCCCAGATGGGCAGGTAGCCGTAGGTTTGGTGGTGCAAGACCATATCCCTCACAAACTGAGCAGCCACATCGGGGGCAATGAGCGTGTAGAGCGGATGGGCGGCGCGGAAGGTGTCCCACAGGCTGAAGGTGCTATGATATGCTTGTCCTTCAGGCATCTGCTTGATCTCGAAGTTGGTGTCCATGTAACGGCCATCCACGTCGCTCATGGTATTGGGTTGCATCAGCACATGGTAAAGACCCGTGTAGAAAATGGTCTTTTGCTCGTCGGTGCCTTCCACTTCGATGCGGCTGAGTTCGCGTCGCCAAACATCATGGGCGGCCTGTGCATAGTCGTCGAAACGCCAACTTTTGGCCTCGGCCTCCATGTTTTTGCGTGCACCTTCGTGATCGACGGGCGAGATGGCGACTTTGACAATCAGTTCGTTACCTTCTTTTGGGTCGAAAGTCAAGGCGGTGCGCAGCGTCCTTCCGTTCACCACGTCGCTGTTGCCGACGTTGAGTCCTCCGTTCATCAGCAGATGTTGGCTGAACGGCTTCGAGAACTCGGCGCGGAAATACACCTTGCGGAGCTTTGCCCAGCCGGTGATGACGCGATAGCCTTCGATGGTGTGGTCATCGACGAGGCGGATCTGCGCCTGAATCACGTCGTAGGTACGCCGTTTGGAGTAATAGGCCTCGCCACGGAAGGTGCCACGGTCCAAATCGAGGACGACGGTCTGGGGTTTCCCTTCGGGGAAGGTGTAACGATGGATGCCCGTGCGCGTGGTGGCCGAAAGCTCGACGTTCACGCCGCTCTCCTGCAACAGCACTTGGTAATAGCCCGGACGCGCCGATTCCTTTTCGTGGCTATAGTGTTGCCCGAAGTCGGCAGCCGACAGCTGTTCAGGGGTCACCGCGCTGCTCAGCGGCATCAGGCTCACGTCGATGAGGTCGGTGCAGCCTGTGCCGCTAAGATGGGTATGGGTGAAGCCGTAGATGACGTCCTTGTTGTAGTCGTAGCCCGAGCAGGGGTCCCAAGTCACCATCTGTTCCGTTTCGGGACTGAGTTGCACCATGCCTTGCGGCATCGTGGCACCCGGAAAGGTGCTGCCGCTGAGGGCACCCGTCTCGTCGGTCTGCGTGCCGATGAAGGGGTTAACGAATCGGGTGTAGTCGTTGCTTGTGGTTTGTGCGCTCAGCAACAGCGGCAACAGCAACAAGGATGTCAAAAAAGGCTTGCGTTTGTTCATGTTTATTCTTTTATCAATTTGATGGTAGTCGTGCTTGATGCGGATGCGATATGTGCAACGTAAACACCTTTGGCACAATCGGTCAGGTCGATTTCGGCGCGGCCTTCACGAATCGAGGTCGAGGCCACTTGCTTGCCGAACATGTCGAACACGACGACTTCGCCATCGGTGGCGTTGGTCTCCACCATGACCTTGCCTGTGGTTGGATTCGGCATGACCGAAGCCTTGACCGAAGTCTCGGCAACGCCAACGTTCTCGCCTTTGCCCACATACACGTCGTCCACATAAATGCCGTAGCCATTGAAGGAAACGGCAAAGAAGCTGATCTGGTAGGTGGCCGAAGGGTTGGGCAGACTCAACGAAACGGGCTCCCAGCTGCTCGCTGCTTCATTGTAGGCACCCAAAAATTGCCATTCCTCGTCTTCTGAAATGCGGTAATAGACCGAAAGCTCGTCCACGGCACCGCCCAATTGCGGCTGTTTGCGGTTGAAGGTCAAGGTCGGGTTGGTGACGGCGGTGAGGTCCAAAGGCGCAGAGATGAGTCGCGCCGACTCGCCAAGCCAGATGAAGAAAGCCGTGTTGTTGGGATTGACGTAACCGGGGTCAACCACCCAGCCATCCGAGCCCGCCAAGATTTCGTTCTGCCAACAGACGAAATCCTCAGAAGCCTCAAAATCATCAAAATAGGGTTCATTGTCGGTAACGACAATCACATCGCAAAGCGTGGTGAACGAAATCGGGGTTGCCCAGTCCGATTCTTGGCCGTCGCCGCAGTTGGCCTTCACGCGGAAAGTGTAGGTCGTGCTTGGCCTCAGGCCGTCAAGCAGATAAGGCTGTTCGGTGACGGTGATGTTCGTGCCGTTGTAATCGAGCACCCAGCTTTCCTCGTTGCCGTTGACCGACCAACCGAGCAACGCGGAGAAAGCCGTGATGTCGGTAGCCTGCAAGCCGACGGGACGGGCGCAACCTTGCTCGGAAACGATTTCGACGTTGTCGACGAAGATGTAAAAACCGCCCAAGTTGCGACCCAAAAACGAAATCTGGTAAGTGGATGAGAGGTCGGGCAGTTCGTACATTTCTTCATAGAAGTTTTCCCAATCGCTGAAGCTGAAGTAGCCCAATTCGTGCCATGCGTCCGTCTCGGAAGAACGGTAGCTGACGGTAAGCTCGTCCGACTCGTACAGCCCCATCATGGCGTAAGAGAAACTAAAGGTTGCGGCTGCCACGCCCGACATGTCGAAGATGGGGGAAATCAGGCGGGCCTCGTCGTTGACATTAGAGGCCGAGAAGCAAACCACGGTGGATTCGGTGCCCGACATGGGTGCCCATTGCCCGCCATTGGCTTCCACGGTCCAGCAGTCGAAGCCGTCGCCTTCGAAGTCCTCAAAGTAAGGCTGGCTGTCGGTAATGGGAATCACGCATTGCCCAAACATCGGGGCGGCGTTGAGGAGGCAAAAGATTGCCATTGCAAAGATTGTAGTAAAAAATCGCTTGTCTTTCATAATGATAAGGTTTGAAAATGAATAAAATCGGTGCAAAAATAAGAAAATTCTGTTTTCATCGGGCGTTTTTCATGCCAAACCAATACTGGCCCTTCCCCACCGTGGCTTTTCCATACTGGATGGCATTGACGGGACAATGGTGGTAGCAAGCCATGCAGATGGTGCAGTGGCCGTGCCATTTCGGGCGACCTTCTTCGAGAGTGATGTTCTGCAAAGGACACACTTTCAAGCACTTGCAGCAATGGATACAAGCCTCGGTGGAGCGGTATTTCTTGTCGTCGGTGGCAAAGCGGTTGAAGCCCGGATTGACCACATAGCTCTTCAGCCAAGCCGCGCCGCCCACCGTTATCTTGGAAAAGTTTTCCTTGTTTTGAAGCCGAGGAATAAACTCCTTCAAGGCGGCATCGGCGGCGGCGATTTTGCGTTGGGCGTTCTCGTCGGTGTCGAGCTTGAAGCCTGGCATACCGATGTAAGTCTCAGGCATTTGCAGGCTGAAGCAGGCATTGAGTTGCCAGCCTTTCTTTTCCAACGCCTTACGGAAGATTCTTTCCGTGTGGCCGCACTCGTCGCCGCAGGTACAAGCGAAATAGGTATATGGCAAGGCTGTTGAGCCTGTCGAAGGGCCGACCTTTATGTTTAGCTTTTCCACAAAATCGAGCACCAATTTCGGCGGTGCCCAAGAATAGACGGGGAAGACGAAGCCGAGGCTTTCGCCTTCGGCCAATTCGTATTCGTAACGGCCTTCGCGGGCCGCTTCGGGAATGAAGACCAGTTTGTCGTCAAGTCCAGCGGCGATGGTTTCCGCCACGTGTTGGCTGTTGCCACAACCGGAGAAGTAGAAGATCATGATTTTTGAGTTTGTTTCGGCGGCAAAAATAACCAAATTATCGTACTTTTGCGCCTTCAAAACGACATTTATGTCCCAACCCTCCCTCAACCGTTCCATCCTGAAGCTGGCCATCCCGAACATCGTCAGCAACATCACCGTGCCGCTGCTTGGCTTCGTCGACATGGTGCTGATGGGGCATCAGGACAGCGTGGCCTACATCGGGGCCATCGGCTTGGGCGGCACCATCTTCAGCGTGATGTACTCGGTGTTCAGCTTCATGCGAGCGGGCACGACGGGCTTCACGGCACAGGCCTACGGCGCGGACGACCAGACCGAGATGACACATTCGCTCTATCGCGCCCTCGGCATCGCGCTGATTTCCACCGTTTTGGTGCTTTCGCTGCAAGGCTTCGTGGAATGGCTCAGCCTGAAGCTGCTCAACGGCAGCGAGGAGGTGCTGGCCTTCACCGTCACCTACTTCCGCGTGCGCATCTGGGCGGCACCAGCGGTGCTCTGCCTCTACGCTTTCAACGGCTGGTACATCGGGATGCAAAACACCACCATCCCCATGACCATCGCCATCGTCACCAATGTGGTGAACATCGCGCTGAGCATCCTGTTCGTCAACGCGATGGGCATGGGCGTGAGCGGCGTGGCCTTGGGCACGGTCGTCGCGCAATATTGCGGCTTGGCCATCGCCGTGGTTTTCTTGTTCACCAAATACCGCAAACACCTGATGCCCATACAGAAAGAGATACTCCTGCAAGCCGACAAGCTGAAACGTTTCTTCTCGGTCAATGCCGACTTCATGATTCGCAGCATCCTGCTTGTGCTGAGCATCGCCTACTTCAACAACCAGTCGGCCAAGCTCGGCGACGACATGCTCGCGGTCAACATGATCCTGATGCAGTTCTTCTACATTTTCTCCTACTTCACGGACGGTTTCGCCTACGCGGGCGAGGCGTTGGTGGGGCGTTTCACTGGTGCCCACGACGGGGAGCAACTGCGCCGCACGGTGAGGCTCTTGCTCGTTTGGGGCTTCCTTATCGCCTTGCCGTTCACTTTGCTTTACGCGCTCTTCCCCGACTGGTTCATAGGCCTCGTCAGCGACCAGCCCGACATCCTCCCGATGGCCAAGCCATACCATATCTATTTGGCCCTCATCCCGCTCGTCACCTTTGCGGCCTTCCTTTGGGACGGCATCTACATCGGCGCGACGGCAGCCCGCGCCATCCGCAACACCATGCTCATCTCGGCCATCGGCGTATTCCTGCCCGCCACCTTATTATTAATGCCGCGCTTCGGCAACCACGGCCTTTGGACGGCCTTCCTGTTGTTTATGGTGGCTCGAGGACTTTCCATGACCTTGATGGCACGAAAGGCGGTGTTTGCAACGAAATAATTTTTACCTTTGCCAAAATTTTTCGCCTCATGGAAGAAATCGTAACCTTTTTGGAAGACGTGCTGCACAACAACAACCGTCCGTGGTTCCAAGAGCATAAGAACCAGTATCTTAAGGCGCAGGCCAACTTCAACGCCTTGGCCGAACAAATCATCGGCGGCGTGCAGAAGTTCGACGACAACTGCCGTGGCCTGACCCTCAAAGACTGCACCTACCGTTTCTATCGCGACACGCGCTTCTCGCCCGACAAGCGGCCCTACAAGACCCACTTCGGCGTGTTCGTCTGTCCCGAAGGCAAGAAGTCGATGCTCGGCGGCTACTACTTCCACATCGAGGCCAAGGAGTCGGAATACCTCGGCCACAACATGCTCTGCACGGGGATGTACATGCCCGACACGGCCATGCTGAAGACCATCCGCGACGAGATCCTCTTCAACGGCGAGCCTTTGGCGGAAGCCATCGCCAAGGCCGACACCTTCGGCTTGGACACCAGCCACGCCATGAAGCGCGTGCCCAACGGCTATCCCAAGGACCACCGGCACGCCGAGCTTTTCAAGCAGCGCGACTGGCTCTTGGTGCAAGACCTCGCCGACCAACGCCTCTTCGACCCGCATTTGGTCGACTGGGTGCTATCGGAGTTCGAGAAGACCAAGGACTTCTGCCAGTGGCTGAACCGGACGGTGAGAGGGGAATGAAACTTGTAGAGACGTAGCGTGCTACGTCTCTATTGTTTATGGAAGATCCCACTCACAACAAAAAAATCTGCCTCAAATCAAGTTTTTTCCCATGTTTAAGTATTTTTGGCATGGTTTTTGATAACATGTTGATTTCGTATGTAAAGATTATGAACCCATAAAATATGTCAGTCGCCAAAATAACGGTTATGGCTTGTCTATGCCGTTTTTTGCTTCACCTGAAAATAACTAAAAATATTGATTACCAATAAATTAGACAAATTTCAGCCTATGGATCGCACTTACACTCTTAATGAAGGCGCTAACAAAAGAGCTGCCAACCTGACACGCAACGCACAGCTGAACCTCCTGGTCAAGACTCACGCTGGACTGGTTGCAACACAAGCCAAATATGTAATCAGCCGCAACCGAAACTGCTCCTGGCTGACGGAAAGCGACCTGTTGAGTGCAGGATACGAGGCGCTTTGGAATGCTGCCCTTGCTTACAATCCTGCTGGTGAAGCTTCGTTCAACACCTATGCAACATGTAGCGTTCGGAACGAAATGGTAGCAGAAATCAGGCGTATGTTCCCCATTAAGGTGTCGGACGAACAACGCAAGGACATCATTTTTGTCAGGAACGAGGCTGACGATTCCGATTGGGCCATTCCCAGACCTTCGGTTTTCGACCAATACCAGTCGAAGAGTATGGATTACAACTGGGAATTGGAGGAACAGTGGCTTCGCGAAAAAATTGACGAGGCAATGGAACAGCTTCTTCCCGAAGAAAGGGCACTGGTGCGTAGGCGCTATGGCTTCGATAATAGCCCCATGACCCTTAATGAGTTGTCCGAAATCTATGAGATCTGCAAACAAGCCATCAACAAGCGCCTAGGCAAGATCCACGGCAAACTCCGCACGTTTGTCGTGGACGAATGCCACGGCCTCAAGCGCTGCGCTTAAGATTTTTTACATGCCCTTGGTTGAAAAACTGCATTCGGGGCACTATAAATAGAATGCACAACGAAACAATATAAAGAACCATCAAAAAACACCCGCCTTATGAAAAGAAAGCAAAACTCCTTTGAGCTGGACGACGAAATGTTCAACCCCATCCCCAACTACGAACAGGCTACACCTATTAACAAAACCAAGCTGAAAAGCATGACCCTGCTCGATAAGCTCGAGCAACTTATCAAGCTATCACGAGGCTGCCGTTTTGATGACAAGTTCTTCAAACGCCATAAGACCCTGATTGAGTCGACGGCGGCCGACTTGGAGCTGACCACAGAAGAGACGGTGATGCTCTGCCCCTTCATTTCCGACTCAGAAAGCTGCGTAAACACGCGCGAAATGACGGAATACTTTGATTGTTCGCCCATCATCCTAATGCGTAAGGCGGAAAACCTGAAGACACTGATGCACCGTCGCTACCTCAGAAAACGCGGTTCATTTCATGGCAACAACCCTACCTACCAACTGAGCGAAAAGGCCAAGGCTGCCTTCTGCAACAACCAAGCCTTGCCTATCGTCAACACTGCCAACTTGACCGCAGAAGAATTCATGAAACGCTTCAACTTCTTGGTGCGCGAGGCGGGCAAAGCCAACCTGATTGACGAAGAGGAGCTGCACTACGAGACCATGGAGCTGCTCAACAACAACCCTCAACTTGCCATTGCCCGTAACGTCAACAGCCTAAGGGTATACAAACCTGACAAGGTCTATTTGCTCTACTTCTGCAAACGGCTCGTCGTCGACCATCAAGTTCAAATCCCCCTCCACCAGCTGGAGTTCCTTGCTTCTAACGACATCGAGGACGAATTTCCTATCCACATGAACGCCGGTCGACACCCCTTCATCAGGGAAGGCCTTCTGGAGCTGGCAGGACAAGACTTCTTGTCAAACGATGTTTTCCAACTCACCGACAAGGCCCGCAAGCTCTTCCTCAGCGAATATGACATTATTGCCAATGAAGAGGAGGAGGACGAACACAGCAACATGCTCCACTGCAACGATATCAAGCCCAAAGCGTTATTCTATTCTGCTGAGGACCAAGGGCAAATCAACACCTTGCAGCACCTGCTTGAGGACGAGCAGCTGCAATCCATCCGCGATCGTTTGGAGAAAGCCAACCTGCGCAAAGGCTTCAACTGCCTCTTCTATGGCGGTCCGGGCACGGGCAAGACAGAGACAGCCTTGCAACTGGCTCGTATGACGGGCCGCGACATTATGCAGGTCGACATCTCGTCAATCCGTGACAAGTGGTACGGCGAGACGGAGAAGATAGTGAAAGGCGTCTTCGAGAGCTATGCCCAAAGGGTGCAGAAGTCGAAGCGTATCCCCATCCTGCTTATCAACGAGGCCGATGCTGTCCTCTCGGTGCGTACGAACGTGGGGGGCAACAACCCCACCCTCGAGAAGACGGAGAACGCGATACAGAATATCCTTCTGCAGGCTATGGAAGACATCGATGGCATTATGATTGCCACCACCAACCTCACCTGCAACCTGGATAGTGCCTTCGATAGACGTTTCCTCTACAAGGTGGAGTTCCACCAACCCAGTGTCGAAGCCAAGACCCACATCTGGAAGAGCTTCATCCCGGACCTTGCCGATGCCGATGCCAATGTGTTGGCCCGATCCTACAACTTCAGCGGTGGCCAGATTGAGAACATCGCACGTAAGGTGATGGTTGACCACCTGCTCTTTGGTGGTACTCCTGACCTCAACCACATCGAGGAGCTCTGCTCGAAGGAGCAGATTGCCAGGAGCAACACGAATAGCCGCAGGCCGATAGGATTCCGTAGTTGACATCGTGAAGTATAACTATGAGTGGATGAGGTATTTTGAGTGACATGACAAAATAGAAACAATATGAGTAGAAGTTATTTAAGAGACAAATGGATGCGGAAAATCACTACAGGTCAGTCCTATTTCCCCTACACACCAAAAGATAAAGTGAGAAATAAGCATCGCCAAGATGAGATGCCGAAAAACTATCCGTCGAAACTGATTACCATGCATTGTTCCGCTGATGTGGATTGGCTGAACCATCCTGGATCATTTGGCGGACATAAGCCCAGGCAAGGCGGTCATCGACGGGTGAGCGGCTTGGTGCGCGCATCACTAAAGGAAGAATTGAGAAAAAGGCTAAAGGAAGAACTGGATTAACTGAGTCCTATGGAAAAAACAATTAAAGTAAACAAGGAAGACATAAAAAGCATTGTTGCAGAAACGATTTCTAATTATATAAATGAGAATTATTCATTAAATGATGATGAATTAATGGAATATATGTGGTTACGCCCTAATAACACACATTTAAACGTTGATATATTTGTTGATGATGGCGGCTCATATAAAAGGCACAATCATTCATTATTATTGTTGGTTAGAAATGGATATGATAAATCCGTAAATGAATTCATTCCATTTTTAATCTCAGAAAATCCCATTATTCTTAATCCTGAAATAGAATATAATATATCATACAATGACATATTTGCTGTTCAAGATTTTATAATTTCAAATTTATCAAATCTCGTTGCTTTGGCCAATGAGAATATTTCTCAAGAACTATTTGTTAGCCAATTGAGAATACATTTTATGCTATTGCCGAAAGAAGGGAATTAATTTCTGAAATGGCAACTTTAAGAATGTGAAAAAACAACAAGTTTATTCTATAATTATTACGATACGAATCATTCACAAAAGCAACAAAGATTATGATTTCACTTGAAGACCCCAACATGAACCCTGCCGAGCTCTTTGAACCGGATAACGAGTTCCCTCCCAAGTTCTCTTTATGGCTGCACGATGATAAAGACCAATGCGAGAAAGTCGCTAAAGAGTATGCCAACTCCATGAGAAGACCCAAGTATTACCCACTGTATGAGATGACCTGTGCCAAAGTCGATGTAGAAGAGCGCAAACTATTCGATCATCAAAAGGTGGAGGTGGAACTCAACGACGAGGAGTATGTCTATCTGCTTACCCGGGCGCTGCTCTATGGCACTACTTACCGCTTCAGCCACCTGCGTCACGAAAACCCTGCCCTGGCCCAAAAAGTCTTCACCCAAGCCATGGCTGGCTATCCCGACGACCTGAAGAGCGATGGTGCCCTCTATCAGATTGCCTTCAGCGAAATGCACGACAACGCCAAGGAAATCCTTCAACTGAAGGACTATTTCTTCCCTGCTGATTTGAATAATTCCAGGATCTTCATATAATCACGGAAATAAATACTACCTTTGCTATCGAATAATAAACCATCAAACGACAAAGAAAATCATGAAAATACTACATACCAGCGACTGGCACTTAGGACATGTGCTTTACGGCCACGACCGCACTGACGAACAACAAAAAATGCTTGACCAGATGGTCGAGATTGCCAAAGAGACAAAGCCTGACCTATTTCTCGTGTCAGGCGACGTTTACCACACTGTAGACCCAAAGCCTGCAGTACAGAAAATGTTCAACAAAACCATAGCAACCTTATGTAAAGACTGCCCAGAAATGACTATCGTCCTCACGGCAGGCAACCATGATAGTGGAACGAAACACGAGATTTTCAAAACGCCATGGGAAGCGCTCAACGTATATATGGTGGGCAAGTTTGACAAAGATAATCTGGACACCCACATCATCGAGATACCCGGCAAAGGTTTTGTCATTGCCTTACCGTACACCAACGACCGTTTTCTGCCAGAGGACATCTACCAACAACTGATTGACTTAGTTAATCAAAAGAACAAGGATAACTTGCCCGTGGTCTTCAGTGCACACACAGCCATCTCTGGGGTCGATTTCACTGGACACGAGGAAGTTAGCGGCAAGCGCGTGGGAGGTGTGGACGTTGTCGACATCGGTTCCATAGGCATCGGATACGACTATTTGGCGTTAGGCCACATCCACAGGCCCCAGTTTGTGCATACGGGCAAGCATAATGTCCGCTATAGCGGTTCGCCCATGGCTGTCAGTTTCGACGAAGCCTACCCACATTCAGTGACAATTGTGGACATCCCTGCACACAACGCAGTGCTCACGGACGACAATTTTACGATCGTGGAGATAAACAATCCGCGCCCGCTGGTGACATTGCCAAATCCCGAAGACACAACAGAGTTCGGTCCATGGAATGATGTGCATGCACAGTATGAGTCATTACCAACCGATGAAAAAGCATACATCCGCCTCAACATCATAGACCTTGAAAACATACCATCTAACGCCTACGACAAAGCCGTTGAGCAGGCAAAAGACATGGACTATATCTTTTGTCACATCAACGCCAAGCGCAGAACCATTGACCACGGAAGTGGCAGTCAGCAACAAATGACCGTGGAGGAATTCCAGGCCACCGACCCGTGGAACGTGGTGAAAATGTTTGCCACCGACACTCACAATGCCTTGTTTAACGAGCAAGAGATGCAACCGCTGTTTGAAGAAGTACTGGATAAACTAAAAATCAAGGAGGACTAATCATGAAACTGAAAAAACTGGAGATCCATAATATTGCATCCATAGAGGATGCCGTCATCGATTTTGAGGCTAAACCATTGTCTGACAGCAATGTCATCCTCATTACAGGCGATACGGGAGCCGGCAAATCCACCATTTTGGATGCCATCTGTTTGGCACTCTATGCCACCACACCGCGCTTGAAAAACTCGGAGATGGACGGTAAATGGGAAGAAAACGATGCCGACACATTGGACATCACGGACACCATGCAGTTGATGCGAAAAAACACTTTGGAAGCCTATACGCGTCTTTCGTTTTTGGGCAATGACGGCAATGCATATTCGGCCGAATGGCACGTGATGCGCAAGAAAAAGAACCTAGACCGAACCTGGTTTCTAAAAAACGAGACTCATCCAGAATTCACTCCTCAACCTGGTAATGGTAAAGGAAGCGGCAAAGACAAAGAAATGATAGAAGCCATCCAAACAGCCGTGGGACTGACCTTCGACCAGTTCTGCCGCACCACCATGCTGGCCCAAGGCGAATTCACCCGTTTTCTCAAGTGCAGCAACAAAGAAAAAGCCGCCATCCTCGAAAAAATCACCAACACCGAGCAATACGCCGAGATTGGAGCAAAAGTGTACGATTTGACACACCGCAAGTACGAGAAGGAAATGAACGAGGTGGACCCAAAGAAAAAAGAACAGGCGATGAAGCCTGAACAAAAAGCTGCTTTGGAGGAGAGCCTTAAAAGCATCGGAGAACAACTAAAACTGTTGAACACTCAACTTGAGGCCGAGCAAAAGAAGGTAAATTGGTTAACGTCGGATAAAACCCTTCATGACAACCAAACAAAGGCACTGGATGCATTGACTCAAGCCAAAGAAGCCATGGAGACAGAGACATTTCAAATCATGCAGCTGAATGTTCGGGATTGGGACAGCACATACGATGCCCGTACCTGCTTGACTGGCATCCATGAGGCAAAAAGAGCCATGTCCCAAGCCGACCAAACCATCCAGCAGCTACACTCTCAGTTCATCACCTTACGCAACGGACAAGAATTCATTCATCAAGAGATTGAGTCGATTACCAAACGGATCAAGATAATCGACGATGAAATCCAAGCCGAAGGAAGCAAACAGACTTCTGTAAATGAATTGAGTGACCAAAAAGAAGGAGTGGTGACAATGATAGGCCATATTCGTGTGGCCCAAGCTGAAGTCAAGGCCTATTTCGACAAACAAACAGCTCGGGAGAACACGAAGAAAAAACTCGACGAGCAAGCCCTTGCCATTGCGGAGAAAACCAGGCAACTTGACGAATTACAGCCTAAGGTAGAAGAAGCAAAAAAAGAATACGAAAGATTGGACAAAGAATATGAGCGTCTGAATTTGGCGGTCGACACCTTGGCCGAAAAACTACGCGAAAACTTGCAAATAAACCACAAATGCCCAATTTGCGGTCAAGCCGTGAAATCGCTTGACACCGTTCCGCATGAGGAGCAACTAAAAGCCATTGTAGCCAAAGCAAAAAAGAATCGCGATGACTCCAAAATAGTGTTTGACAATCTTAACAATCAGCAAAACAAATATTTGATCTGGCTAAAGCAAAACAAACCGGCTTACGACAAAGAGCTGAAGGCGTTCCAAGAAGACCAATCGCTCCACAAAGCCCAAGAGGACGCGTTGCGCTCATTAGAAAAATGCAACATCAGGCAATTGGACGAGCATACGTCTGAGGTCTTGAAGCAAGCCGTGGAAAAGGCGGAACAGGAGAAAACCAACCTTGAAAAAAGAATCAAACGCGCCATGGACCGCGAAAAGCTTCAACGCGACCTTGACGATTTGAAGAAAAACAAGGCCGACATTCTAAAAGTGTCGTTCAAACAGCTGCTTGAGAAGTTGCCTGATTGGGAATCGTTCGGTCCTCAAAAAGCAGAAGAACGACCCAATATACTAGATGAAATGCAGTCGTTGTCAAACCATGTCGCGGCGGCCTTAACAGCCAAAGAGAAGGCTGTGAACAACCACCAAACCAACCGTAAACAACTAGACGACTACTTAGGCGAGCACCCCGACATGACTGAGCCTCGCTTGGAGCAACTGCTGCAACTCAAAGACCAAATCGGACAGCAACGTCAATCCATTGAAAACAAAACCAAGGTTCTAGCTGGTGCACAAGGAGCGTTGGATACTGTTAACGGGCAATTGGAAGACCACCAGAAGGTCAAGCCCGAGATTTCTGAGGGCGAAACCATCGCGTCACTGCAAGACATCATTAATGGGCTCAAAGAGCAGACAGCTCCTTTGGGGAGAGAATTGGGCGCCATCGAACAACAGTTGAAAGACGACGACAAGCGCAAAAACGAGTTGGCCCAACTTCAAAACGAATACGAAAAGCGAAAAGCTGTTTATGAGCGCTGGAATAAGCTGGACAAGCTGATTGGAGATGACAAAGGCGACAAATTCCGTCTTATCGCGCAAAGTTATATCCTCGCCAATCTGGTTAAGGCTGCCAACGTCCACATGCATACCCTCACCGACCGCTATACCCTGCATGCAGTGCCCGGACAAGAGTTGATTATCCTCGTCGAAGACGCCTATCAAGGCGGAGTGAAGCGTCCAGCGAGCACCATCTCAGGGGGCGAGAGCTTCCTCGTTTCTTTAGCCTTGGCCTTGGCCTTAAGCGAGATTGGCCAATGCCTGAAAGTGGAGACCTTGTTCATCGACGAGGGTTTTGGCACGCTGAGCGGCGAGCCTTTGTACAAAGCCATCGAAACACTCGAATCGCTGCACACCAGCAACAACCGTCAGGTGTGTGCCATCAGCCACCGCGAAGAAGTGAAGGAAAAAATACCCGTACAAATCCAGGTCAATCAAAACCCGCAATCATCCAGTAGCACGATTGATATCGTGCCGCATTTGTAACTATTGTTGTAAATTTTTTCACTCCCCTTGGTTGAAAAACCCATCGGATCGTTCTTTAATATGTATGTGGCAGGGCGCCACGGGGGTGTTTTGCCCCTCCTATATTAACAATAAAACAATGTATCCCATGGAAATCCAACTGCTCAACCAAACAGAATTCGCCGAAATGTTCAAGTCGGCCGGCAACGAAACCCACCAAACCACCTTCGTAAACGACGTGTGGTACGAACAAGTCACCATTGGGGAGGTGACATACCGTCACAAGCTGCTTTCGCTCAGAAAGCTGAGTCCAGAGCTACTCACTAGAAAAGCCTTCGAGGCCAAGCCTTGCGCCGAACCGATCCGTCTTCGCGCTCAAGGCAACGGCCCTGTCGTGACCCTTGTCTTCAACACCAAGTCGACGGTGTTTTACCACCTAATGGTAGGCTCACAAAGAGAAATGGCCCAAGCCAAGAACCTCGTGAACTTCTTTGCCAAGAGCCTGCTCCCAAAGACCGTCAAACAGCTGCAGGAAGCCCCTTCGGCTTCCTGCGCGGCCTGAAGCCTCTATCATTAACCCTAATACCACAATAGTATGACTAGCATTATCACCTGGTACATCATCGGAATACTTGTCTCGGCTATAGGTATATTCTCGTACGAATACTTCTACCTCTATGACAAGGAGATTGAGTATATCTCAACCAAAGAAATCATCGAAGATGTGTTGCTTTCCTTCCTGTCATGGCTTATGGTCGTATGGCTCGTCATCAGCCTAATCCTTGACATGCACATGGGATGGACGTCGAAAGGATACGACCTGAACATCAAGAAAAAGAAAGGTGGTTAATTCTATATGATTATGAAGAAGTTGATACTACTAATTCTGTGGCTTATGTTTATAACGGGTTGTCAGACCCAAACCACAAGGTACGTCCATTACCACAACGAGCGCTTCGGTTTTGAGCTGGACTATCCCTCCTTCATGACGATGGATCCACCACCTGAGAACGGTGATGGCATCTCTTGTCACGGCAAAGGGTTGGAATTGACAGCCACCGGGTGCATGGACATGACCTGGATGGATTTGGACGACTCGGGCTTGACCACCCGTGACCTTTATCCTCATGACGAGGTGTTTTATGTGCACCACGATATTGACGCAGCCGGGACAGTCCATTGCACAAAAACAGCTCGTTTTCCCAACACGGACAATGGCGACATCATCCTCACATTACAGCTCACTTACCCACAAGGGCAAGTCGATTCGGCGACAATCAATCATATTTTGAACAGTTTTGTTTTGCTTTCATGGCATTAATTAGTAATTTTGCAGCAAGTATTTTGTATAAAACAAAGCAATAAAAACAAAACAAGGTTGAAACAATCACCATCTGCTACTATATATCCTTGAACAACAACAAAACCATCATTATTTATGCCCAAGTTCAACTATGACCCCCAAGTCACCCTCGTAAAGAAACACAATGCAAATGTGTTCCGCGAAACCACCGGCATCATCAAGACTGGCTCTTACACCACCCCTTCGGGCAAACGCATCGACATCAACATGCAGCCGATGATCGACGGCGGTCGCTGCTACCACAAGGATTTAGGTCCTGTTGACGCCCCAAAACGGGAAGACGGCAGTCTTGTCAGAGTCGAAAAAGGAGACTGCCTCAAGGTGGCCGAGCGATTGGTAAAAGAGGGCTATAACCCCGCCCTACTCAACTTTGCCAGTGCTGGCCATCCGGGTGGCGGCGTCGAAACGGGTGCCCGCGCCCAGGAAGAGACCATCTGCAGGCGCAGCACGCTGACGCGCTCCATCTTCAGCTTCGACGGCAAATATGCCAGTCGCTACGGCTACGAGCACCGCACAGGCAACAACTACCCAATCTCCCGTTCGCTCGACTTCAGTGCGATTTATTCGCCCCAAGTCACGGTCTTCCGCGAAGCGGGTCCCGACTATGCGCTGATGGAGGAACCTTTCCAAATCGGCGTCATCACCAATGCCGCCCTCAATATGAACGGCAGGTTCCCCATCCGTCTCACCCCTGACGGGCACATCCCCGAAGAAGGCAAAACCATCACACTCAACAAGATTCGCACCATCTTCCGTATTGGCCTAATCAAGGGCCACGACAGCCTGGTGCTGGGTGCCTTTGGCTGCGGTGCCTTCAAGACCCCGCCGCGCGAGATGGCACAGCTCTTCAAGCAGGTGATGGAAGAAGACGAGATCAAAGACCGTTACCGACTCATCACCTTCGCCATCCTCAGCGACCACAACGACCACAGCGGCAACCTCGCCGCTTTCGAGGAAACATTTGGCAAGCACAACAAAGCATCCTCAGCCAAGCAAAATGCCATGTCGAAGCTGTTGCTTCCGTGGAATTAATTAGTATTTTTGCAGTCTGATTGCCCTGAGCATCTAACTCAAAGCAATTAAAAGTCAAAAAAAAGAAAAGCTATGATAACATCAAAAAAAGAAGACAAAGTGGTAAAGGCCTTATTGAATGAAGGTCTTGCTAAGTTAAGCAGCAATGGATACGGCGACGGCGAAGAGCCCGATTTTGACCGTGTTTTTTATGTATGGGCTAGCATCGGCATGAAGCAATTAACCTTATGCTACGATTGGAAAAAAGACGATTATTATTTCTGCACAAGAGGTCATAGGCAAGAGCTGCGTGACGCAATGCCTAAAAGGTTGACGAGTTGGGATGAATACAATGTTAAGTCTTTCATCTATAACCAGCGTCCATACTTTGATCAAGTCATTGCTGCAACCAAAACCTTGAAACGGAAACAATTGTTCGTATTAGCAGGGGACAATTTCGAAGTTTTATGTTCTCAACCTTCATTTGAGGCCAAAGAGTTTTCTGGACTCATCAATCTTATCGTAGAGGATGCGGATTCATGGAATCTGTATTTTATTGACAAAGAAAAACGTCTATATGTTTGTGGTGATGCCATTGCAGTTGAGGAATACTTGATTTCAAAAGGGTATGCCTACGAGAAAGACGAAGACGATATAGTTACCATCCTAGATGGCGAACAGTTTTGGTTTTAAATAGAAAACTTATAATGCACATAGTTCCCATAAATAAATAAAATAGTAAAATGAATGATGATGAATTGAAAAACTTAGGCTTAAAGTCGCTAAGTGAGGCAATGGAAGAATTTGATATTGATGAAACTGATGTCTATGAAGCCGACCAATTAATAATTAAAGAAGTCTGTCGAAAAGAAGACTTAATTCTATATGAACATGAAAACGAAGATATGGAGTCAAGTGTGTATGAAGATACAATCAACGAATTATTTCCTGAATTTGAGATAGACCCACGTAAATACTATTTATTAGAAAAAGATGGTGAGATATATTATCAATAACAAACGGGAGCTTCTATTGTCAATTTAAACGGGAAGCACCTACTGGCAAAAAGCCAAAAGTGGATAACTCTGCGTGCTAGTTGACTACAAGACATTCCTCGGTGTGGATTTTCATGAACACACCAAAAACACCATATAGACTATTTACTATTTATTTCAACTTTACCCTCTCAACACGAAATATTTGGCACGATATTTGATGACAAAAAGACTTGTTTAAATCCTAATGAATATGATAAACAACTCTACCAGACAGCAAGTCGAGGTCTTGCTCAAGCATTCAATGTGGAAACTCAATTCAGAGGAACTGTTCATCACTCATTGTTATTTTGGATTCTTTGACCATAGGGCAATGACCAAAGAGGAAATAGGTAGAAAACTGGGTATTGACATAAAACAGGTTAATAGTCAGTTACATGCGGTTATGAGAAAGCTGGTTGGACGTATTGAGTATGGTCCTTTCGCAGCCTAAACCAAGGGACTATTGGGACTACCCAACCCCAAAGAACGGAGAGAAAAATAAGCGGCCTTTCTTTGTGACATCAAGTGTACCATTAGTATAGAATTTACTTTATGAATATGAGATTATCAATTATGAAAAAACTCCGATTCATGTCGAATGATCCTACAATTGGATTTATTAATATCCGAAGACGCAGCTCACTCACAAAATCAATCGTTATGGAAATCATCAATAAAGAAAGCAACTTCATGCACCCTGAAGGAAAAATCCAACTATTGGACGGCACGGCCCTAGACTGCTATCCTTTGGGACGGCCAGCAGCACCTCAGCGTGCCGAAGTAAAAGAGGCGGAAGAGAAACTGTTTTTTAGCAACGCTTTCAGGTTCTTGCAATATAGAGACAGGATCATGTCGGACAGCCGTATGTTCCTCTGCCCCGTGCCCATCCAAAGCGGCATCGCCTACACGGGGACAAGCGGATTCCAACGCCCCACCTTGGGCATTTACCTAGAATGGTGGCTCAACTGCGAACGCGCCTTGACTTGCGATGAAAACGGGACGAAGAAGCTGGTTTACCAGATCAATGGCAGTACCTTGTCAGGCATGAACAAATGTGGCGTTGTCGACACAAACGGCAAAACCGAAACGAAATATGTCTTTTCGTTCTCGTCGTTGTGGTCAAGCTTCATAAGGATCAACAGCCGTTATGACGAGGCCAAGAGCCTGTATGAGGCTTACTCGTTGAAACGGGTAGTTGAAATCTTGGACAAAGAGAACCTCTCCTTGATTGACGACAAGGAAATGGAAATCCTATATCTTAAGAGTGTTCTATGCCGACAACAAAAAGACATGGCCAATGAGATGAAACAATTGGAAGTCATGATAGACATGCTCAAAACCAGGTTGTTTCACGAGCACCGCGACGAGCTGAAAGCCATCATGGCCAACTATGAAGAAAAGAAAGAAAAGAAAGAGCAAAGAGAAAAGGAAATCTACGAAGAACGCAAGGAACTGCGTAGGAAACTGAAGTCAGGCGAGATCGACAACAAGCAATACCAAAAGCAACTCACTCCATTGAAAAAGGAGAAGGAAGACAACGATTATATGGTGCGAGAATACCGTAGAGAAGCGCTTCGGGCTTTGTTTCCCAGACTGTGGTTCATCACTATTGATGACGTGGAAAAGTTTTGTAGCGGCCTCGGGCATGCGTTCAACGAGGAAGAGCTGGGATGATTTCGTAAACCCAATGCCATAATTCCTCACTCATTTTTACTTTTTGGCACGATTATTGATAACACAAAGTTTCGTCTTAAAAACTATAGAATTATGAAAAAAGAAATCTTCACCCTGTCGGTTGCCGACGCCAATGAAAACAACATTTCCATGAACCTCGCAAGTGCCTTTGGCGAGAAGTCCGTCACCTTCACTGTCCTTGATAAAGAAGGCAAATCCTGTGCCACAACAGCATCTCCTCTTGACGTTCAAAAGGTAATTGACTTCCTGAACCATCGCCTGAATGCCGTGGAAGAAACGCCAACGGCCTACGGGCCTTCTTACACTCCTACTGGCGTGGGGCTCTGCGTTTTTGACTACCAAGGCAAACTGCTCGACACTTATTATAACCACGAAAGCCTTACACGAGGTTTTGAAGGCTACAGCTATGAGCAACTGGCCGAAGCCTTTGGTTACGACAGTGCCATTTATGTGGTGTTCACCCTTTACGACGGCAGCATTGGCCGCGAAACGCTTATTCGGGTAATGCAAGCCTGCGTGCAGTTGCAAGACCGATTCGTCGTCACCGGCGAGCCCGTCTTCTGCCGCCGAATGACGCTCGAGGATGTGGCCCAACAAGTAGGACTTGACCTCACCACGGTATCGCGTTGTGCACGCGAAGATTCCAAAACAAAAGTAGGCGTTCGCATTTATGGCCCACGCCAAACCTTCACCCTCGACAACAAAGTGAGCACCCTCAAGCACCCCTCGCTCTTCGACGAAGGCATTTCCCGCTATGGTTTTCCCGTATCGCGTCTTGAAGTGCTAGAGCGTATCAAAACCATGGTTGACAAAGAGAACAAGCACAAACCCTTGGGCGACCAAGACCTTTGCGACAACCTGAAAGAAATGGGCTACGACATTGAACGTAGGACGGTGGCGAAGTATCGTGGGGATTTGCTGGAGCTGCCTAATTCGAACGAACGGAGGGAAAAATAAGCGACCGTCCTTTGTGCCATCAAGTATAGACCCCAAAAAACATGAGTAAACCATAGATAATGATAAAATTTGTAAATTTGCGCAATAAAAAACATCATAACAATATGAACACTTACACAAACCCGCAGATGTTGAGCCCAGAAGCGTTGCACAAGGCTCATCTTGAAATGGCAAAGAATTATCTTGAATCCAAGTGGGATGGTTATTATTATGAGCTTGTACCAGAGCAGCATGAATATGATTACGGCGTCGACAATTTTGAAGAAATCCAAGAATACAATAGATCATATTATCGTAAACTTACCGATGATCAGTTTTCCAGAGTCTGCAAACTCATTAAAGAAGCAGAGGAGCCTTCATGGTATGAAGCATTATCCGGTGACACCGAGTTGGAGGAACTAATAAACAGCGATTATGGAGATTATCCGGTGAGAATCATCGAAAATCCTCATCAGTACTGTAATTGTTCTTTGGGCGTAATGGATACAACAGGTCGAATGGGTTCGTATACTATTAGCGTCTTAATGCCAAAAGAAGACTATTTGAAGTTACTGGTTATTCTGATGGATCATCGTTGGGCAACATTCAACGATTTGTATAGGCTTGACATTGATTTCTTCAAAAGTATTGCCGATATTATCGATCATGAGGTAAAAAGCAATGCTGAAAACCACAAGACATCGTACACAATAGTCTTTGAAGAAATAGAAAGAGACATTCAATCGTTGTTGGGAGAGGAAGACGTCGTGGTTGGTTTGTGTGATGAAACCAACGATAACGGAGAAGATAGTATTACCAATATTTGGGCTTGTTTTTCTGAAAACAGAATGGCTGTCTGGCATGATTATACATATCCGTTTCAAAATGATGTTGAAGTTATATACAATATAGATGCAAAAGCTGTATTGAAAGTATTGAATGTCAATTCTTATCACGATGCCGCAATCGTTATGAAAGCTCGTTTTTCTGGCGTCATGGCTTATCACGATATAAAAGCACTCTTGGATAGGAACAAAATTGAATATCAACATGCCGAAGAAACCACTGAGTTGGATGACCCGCTTAGTTGTTAGGTAACAGGCTGGACGGTATATAATTCCCATTATCTTTGTCATCGAGAACTAGATTATACCATCTCATTAAACACAAGTTATCATGGCAGGTTTTTCGGATATTACAGGAGTAAGCATCAAAGGCGGATGCTATACTGACCCCAACGGACAGGCTTCTCAACTAAAGCACATTTTTGAGAAGCCTATCAATATCCTTTTTGGGCGCAATGGAAGTGGAAAAAGCACCTTGGCACACGCTCTTTACGAATATGCACATCCCAATCCCGATGGGAACGAGTTTGAAGTCAAATTCTTGGACGAAGATTTGTATGAGGACATGCGTAAACGCGTGTTCGTCTATAACGAAGCCTTCGTCGAAAAAAACGTAAAGACACACACCGACGGCCTCGAAACCATCCTCATTCTAGGCAACAAAGACATCCAACGCAACCAGAAGATACAAAGACTGGATGATGAATTGACCCTATTGAGAGATGAACGAGACCAGCTGGATTCAGCTGTCAAAGAGCACAAAGACCCCGGCAAAGCGGGAGTCCAACAAGCCTACAACAAACTTGTTGACGCCTTAAAAAACAAAGGGTATGCTGATAGAGGCCGCGACATCAAAGGAGGAAAAAACAAGGCTTCTGTAACCGAAAAGACAGTGGATGATGTTGTGGCGGCTTATAGCTGTACAACGCCCAATTCCAACTTGAAGCAACAGTTTGACGATGACCTAAATAAGTTGCGAACACTTAAATCAGGCAATATCATCTCATGGAGTATGCCTTCGTCGCCTTCACTCTTCGACCCCCTACAGATTTCGGCCTTGTTATCAAAAAAAGTTGAACAGCCAGAACTGAGCGAACGCGAAAAATACTTGCTGGATCTGTCACAGCAGGGATACACTTATGTCGACTCGTTGAAAAACGATATCATAGCCCATCATAGAGCCATTTGTCCGTTGTGTCTCCAAAACATTGACGACAAACAACATACCACGCTGGTGGATGCCGTCAGTCACATCTTAAGCAAAGCCGTCGATGACCACAAGGATGAGCTTACTCGCGCCATCGCATCATTGCATGACTATATCCCTGTGCTGCCATCGTTGCCCGATATTATCTATGGCAACGACCTTAAGGCGGCACAGGATGGCATTAGCCAAATCAACCAATTGATTGGGGAAGTGCGAAATAGGCTTCAGCAAAAACTCAGCAATCCCCTCAACCCCTTGGTGGACGATTATGAGATGGCGTTGCAAGACGCGATGAAACAATTGGACAATGCGTGGTCGAAGTTGGACGAAGATGTTGACCAATACAACAAGTCCGTCAATGAACGAGACAAGCTGGAAAAACACTTGCACAAGTTGAATATCGAATTAGCCGTCATGGAAAACGGCATGCTGATAAGCACTTATATTGCCCAAAAAACCGATTATGAAGACAAGAAAAGAGAGTTGCAGGATAAAGAGAATAAGATTAGAGATGCTGCAGTGCAATTAGACCAATTGAAAGTTGCCGACAGTGATGCGGGGCGTGCAGTAAATCTAATCAACAGCTATTTGTTTTCCATCTTTGACGATGGTAACCGTCTGACGCTGACCTTCGACGAGAAAAGCAACAATTATCGTTTGAAAACACGTGGTAATGATGTAATGCCACGGCGTGTTTCGGAAGGCGAGCGCAACATTATTGGATTGGCCTATTTCTTTGCCATGTTGAATGCCGGCCGCAACCTCAACGACATTTACAAAGACCCCATGCTTCTGATTATCGACGACCCCATCTCCAGTTATGACTATGGCAATCGCGTTGGTGTCGTCACCTTCATCAACACGCAAATCAGGAACATGCTCAAAGGCAACAACGAGAGCAAGGTGGTGCTGATGTCGCACGACATGCAAACTATACAACGTTTTGCCAGCATATATCCAAGCATCATTAGAGACAGTTTCGACAGGTGGGATGATAATATGACGACCTATCAGGTGTATGAATTGGCATGCGGAAAGGTGTTGATGCGTAAGGACGTGGAGAACGGCGGAGAATACAAACGCCTTATGGGTTTGGTCTTCAAGTATGCTAACTCGACCCAACACGAAGAAGTGACCGATATCTCCATAGGCAACGACATGCGCCGTGTGTTGGAAGCCTATTGCACCTTCATTTATGGAAGAGGCATCGATTATCTCGACACGGCCATCGGCTCCGCGTTGTACTCAAAAGATGGCAGGAACGACAGAAAAATCATGTATTATACCTCATTGATTAAGAAGGCATACCTTAACGCGGAGAGCCACTTGAAGGGCGACTTGCTTGACAACCAATACGAGCTATCGATGACCTACGAGGAAAAGCGGAAGGCGGCGCGCGACATCCTGGTCATCATGAAGATTATCAACTACAAGCATGTGGAATCGTGCATGACCGACAAAGGCAACATGAGAATCATTGGCGAATGGCAAAGAGCCATTGAAAGCAGGTTGGATACATAACGTAATTATGGTTTAATCACGGAGGCGATAATAGGTGCAAGAGTGCCAATAGGTACACCAATTGAGTACTGAGTTATACCACGGTGGCAAGATGATGTGAGCTAAGAACTTAACTAAAATAATTACTTATGCATTTGTGACAATTTGATGTTTATGGATAATTCGTTGTATACCTCGAAAATTACTATATTTGCGCCATAATAATCAAGCCATATGATTACATCACTAGAAAACTTCACCTACGAATCCCCTGGATTCGACCTGTTGGAAACCGGAAACGACAACCCCTCAAGCACCGCCCAGTGGTTTCGCAAAGAAGCAGCTGAATACAAAGCCAAAGCCAAGGAATACCTGGCAAAAAAAGAACGCGTCAAGTATTACGCCTTCTCTGGCCACTGCGAACAATTGGATAGCAACAAGAGCTATCTTTTCCCTTTGACCGACCAAGAAGTGGCCCGAATCAGACAACTCGTCGTGGAAGTCAACAGAGAAAAATCATTGAAGGCCAATTACAGGGAAGACGAGATTCCCACTACCTTTGAAGAGGCTTGCGATGACATAGAATACCTCTATTATTTGGAAGGTGACAATGCCGAACTCGATTCTTTGATTTTTGACCCGCTCACTAATTTGGAGTTCCCAATGGACTTGTATACTATCGACCTTGATCACCCCATTTGTCTGTACGAAATGAGCTATGTCGGCTACGACTGGAAATGGAAGGAATCTATAGGACCAATAAAAAAAGGTGTGCAACTCACCGACGAAGAATACATATACTTGGTGGTCTACAGATTGCTCTACGACCGTTTTACCTTTAACCGCCTCCTTTTCTGCCGCCCCGAACTGGCTCAAAAAATCTGTGCCCAACTCGACACCAGAGACGATACCATTTTGTTCGAAAAGGGATTTCCTTATCTTGTCGTCTTCGAAGAAATCAATGCCGATGCCGAAAAGATTCTTGAGCAGGAAAAGTGATTGCGAAAAACATCTTTATTGTATTGAGTCAGCCTACACTCCTCTCATTTGTTGTTTGAATGCTTCTGCAACCAGTATCTTGACATTTTTGACTAATACTTAACATACTGATTCTGTATATCTTACAAATCAACCCGTGTTTTTTTCCTAGAAAACCAGCCTAAGTATCAGACCTGTTATGTAGCATTTTTTTTAGTTTTCTTAGCAGTTTTCATGAGAAAAGTTCTATTTTTGCAGAAAATTGACATAAATCGAAGTTAAAAGTATGATTCTTGAATTTTGTGCCACCAATTTTCTGTCAATTAAGGACGAGCTGAAACTGTCCTTTGTTGCCACATCCCTCAAAGAGTCTTTCACTGAGCCAAACGATTTGTTTGAACTCACCAACACCGACATCGCCTTAGTAAGGAGTGCCGTAATCTATGGAGCCAATGCATCAGGCAAATCCAATGTACTTAAAGCCTTTGCGTTCTACAAGCGTTTCATTACCGACTCGTTCAAGGATAGTCAAGTGGGGGAATCAATCGACGTGGAGAACTTTCGCCTGAATGCTACTACAATCGATGAGCCTACAGCACTGGAGGCCACCTTCACCGATGGAGAGTACATCTATCGCTATGGCTTCGAGGTGGACAGCAAATCGGTAAAGGAGGAATGGCTCTACAGGCGTGTCTGCAAAAAACGGGCAAAAGAAGTGGAAGTGTTCTACCGCGAAGGCGACACCACAACGGTACACCCCAAGAATCTACTGCTGCTGGAATTGGTCGGAAAAAAGATGGTGCGCAGCAACGCCCTGCTGCTTTCAACCGCTGCCCAGTTCAACGAAACTATTGCCGTCAATGTGCTTCATTGGCTGGGCGACACACAGGTGCTTTTCTGCTCCGAGGATGAAGCCCTTTGGCAAAACGCCATCAAGCACCTCAATGACGAAACCCTCCGCGAACGCATCACGTCGTTTGCCAGGTACGCTGATCTTGGCATCGAAAATATTACAAAGCTCGACAACCGTATTGTCAGTTCCCACCGCCAGTATGACGACGAAGGCCGTGAGGTGAACACTATTTCTTTCGCCTTCAACCATAACGAGTCGGAAGGCACCATCAAGTATTTCTCACTAGCATATCCCATTATCGATGCGTTGGATAACGGCAAACTTGTGGTTATCGATGAGCTTGATTCAAAGCTCCATCCATTGCTCGTCAAGAAAATCATTGCTCTGTTCAACAATGCCCAAACGAATCCCAAGGGAGCCCAGCTGCTGTTTACGGCTCACGACACTTACCTGCTCAGTGCCGGACTGTTCCGCAGGGATCAGGTCTGGTTTACCCAAAAGGATAGTTTCGGGGCTACGGAGCTGTACTCCTTGGCGGAGTACAAGGTGCGTAGCACTTCGCCTTTCGAAAAGGATTATCTTCTCGGCAAGTATGGTGCAACGCCACTTATCGGCGAAATGGAATCCATCTTTAATTCCTCCAGACAATGAAGAAAGACCATCGCAAATCCAATCTGTCGCGTCGGATGGGCGTGAGGGTGATCAAGCAATCCTTCCTCATTGTTTGCGAAGGGGAGAACACCGAACCTGACTATTTCAAGGCGTTCCGCATGACTGCGGCCACCATCAAGGCTGTCGGTCAAGGAATGAACACAGTGTCGCTGGTCAACAAAGCCATCAGCATTCGCGAAGCCGAAAAGGCAAAAAAGCATTCCTATGATCAGTGTTGGGTGGTGTTCGATAAGGACGACTATCCTGACAACGACTTCAATCAAGCTATTCTATTGGCCAAAAGCAACGGCTTTCGCGTGGCATATAGCAACCAAGCCTTTGAATATTGGTTCCTCTTGCATTTCAATCGGTACATGGGTGCCATTCACCGCAACCAATATCCCAACATGCTGTCGAAGCTGATAGAGATGCCATATAGTAAGATACAAGGTTTTGGTGCTTTGATGTATCGATTTCTTCTATGTCGTCAGCGACAAGCCATCGACAATGCCGAAACAATATTGGCTGAAGTTTCCCACGGGAACCCTGCCCAAGAAGAGTCATCCACAACAGTCCAAAAACTGGTTGTTGAGCTTAACAAATACCTCTAACCATCAATCCCACAGTTTCCAGTTATCTTTCCAAAACACAAAAGAAAACTATAGAATTTGCAAAATTTTTACAAATTTATGAGTTATCTTTACGAATTCTGACTTTTGATTTATCTCGGTAGTCAATCCACCAATCCCAAACCTCGCCAAGATGTTCCTTACCGAATAGAAATGTGGTAGGAATTTCAGACGAAATATCAAAAAGTAGAAACACCACAAAACTGTGCCTCTACTTTTTCTTCCGTGAAAAACCAATAAACCCGTATTCGCAAACTCAAGCCAGCTCAAACTGTTCCAAGAACCTCAAGTCGTTTTCGAAGAATAGGCGCAGGTCGTTGATGCCGTATTTCAACATGGCGATGCGCTCCACGCCCATGCCGAAGGCGAAGCCGGTGTATTTCTCCGGGTCGATGCCGCTGGCCGTGAGGATGTTGGGGTCGCACATGCCGCAGCCCAAAATCTCAACCCAACCCGTGTGCTTGCAGATGTTGCAGCCCTTGCCGCCACAGATATTGCACGAGATGTCCATCTCCGCCGAGGTCTCGGTGAAGGGGAAATAAGACGGGCGGAAACGCACCTTGGTGCCCTCGCCGAAGAACTCTTGCACGAAGTGGTACAAGGTCTGCTTCAGGTCGGCAAAAGAGACGTTCTCGTCGATATAGAGGCCTTCAATCTGATGGAAGATGCAGTGGGCACGGGCCGAGATGGCCTCGTTGCGGAACACGCGGCCCGGCGCGATGACGCGGATGGGCGGCTGTTGCTTCTCCATGGCACGCACCTGCACGCTCGATGTGTGGGTGCGCAGCAGGATGTCGCTCACCTTGTTCACGTTAGGCTCCTTATTAATAAAGAAGGTGTCCTGCATGTCGCGGGCGGGATGGTCGAGGGGGAAGTTCAAGGCCGAGAACACGTGGTAGTCGTCCTCGATTTCGGGGCCTTCGACGATGGTGAAGCCGAGATGGGCAAAAATCTCGTTGATGTCGCGACGCACGATGCTTAGCGGATGACGGGCGCCGCGCATCTCGTTGGCGGGCATCGTCATGTCGAAGCCGGCCTCATTGCTGTGCTGGCTCTCAAACTTCTGCAACTGCTCCTCCACCTTGTCCTGCACGACGTTCTTCAACTCGTTCAGCCTCATGCCCATCTCCTTGCGCAGCTCGGGGGCCACGGTCTTGAAATCGGCAAACAGGGCAGGAATGACGCCTTTCTTGCTCAAATAAGTGATACGGAAATTTTCCAATGATTCCTTGCTATCAGCTTGGAAATCACGCACTTGATTTAGTATTTCTTCGATTTTTTCTTTCATGGAAGCAAAGGTTAATGGCAACAGCTTTTCTCAATCGTGATGGAAATGATGGTGACAGGCTCGACGGGCACATCCATGTTGCCGGTCTTGACGGCGGCGATCTTGTCGACCACGTCGAGACCCTCGGTCACTTCGCCGAAGACGGTGTAGTCGCCGTCCAAGTGGGGCGTGCCGCCGATGGTCTTGTAGGTCTGCCGTTGGCGAGCCGACAGCACCTTACCCGAGCGGCTCTCGAACATGTCGAGCCAACGGTCGTCGTACACCTTGCCTTGCACGATGTAGAACTGCGAGCCGCTGGACGCCTTCTTGGGGTTTACTTGGTCGGGCTGACGGGCAGCGGCCAAGGCGCCTTTCTTGTGGAAGTGGTTGTCCTTGAACTCGGCGGGGACGGTGTAGCCCGGGTCTAAGCGTCCGTCGGCGTTTTGTCCGCCTTGGATCATGAATTGGTTGATGACGCGATGGAACGGCGAGCCGTTGTACCAGCCCTCGTTCACCAACTTGAGGAAGTTGTCGCGGTGCTGCGGCGTGTCGTTATACAGTTTGGCCTTTATGGTTCCCATGCTGGTCTTGATGACCACGACGGTTTCCTTTTCGGTGGCTTTCTGTGCCGAGCAGGTCAGCCCGACTAACACCAAGGCGGCTAAAATCAGTTTCTTCATAATGTTACGATGTTTTGTTGGTTATTGTTTTGGTTATCTTATTCGTTCACAATGGAATAGGTCACTTCAAGACGCATCCTCTCGCCTTCCTCGGCCTCGGGTCCGTTGACGATCCAGCGGTAGGCGTTGTAGGCCGCGCCGTTGATGCCCAAGCTCAGTCCGGCGTTGGCTTTCTTCTCCATGATCATGCTCTGCAAATACTCGGAGATGCGGAACGTGACGGTGCGCGTCGACGCATTGTAGGTGCCGCCGAAATAGCCGGTGCCTTCGTAATAGTCGGGAAGGAGGTAGGTGGTGCTGTCGGCATTGAATCCGACCAACACCAAGGTGGTGGGGGCGGTATAGACGACCGTATCGACGGCGGCAGGCGCAACGGGCAGGATGAGTCGCGCATCGTTGACGATGAGGTGGCTGTTCTCCAACGAGTCGGTCCAATGGCTGAGATTGGGGAAGCGCACCCGAGCACGCACGCCGCCCATCGTTTGGAGATAGAGCGTCGACTGGCCCAAATCTTCCTGTCCGTCAATGAGTTGTCCGACAAACTCGGCATTGCCTTGCGTATAGTCGTGGTCGAAATGGTTGAAATAAGCGTCCGAAGAGGTCACATAATAGTTGTAGCGCATGGGCTTGTCGGGCGTTGAGGCGTCGTGGTAATAGAGTTGCAGCATCGTGAAGGTGTTGCTCGTCAGGTTGATGGAACAGATGGCACCGTCTTGGCTCACGGAGCTGCAAGTGACATACAGGCCACGGAAAGCCTCCTTGAAGAGGTCGGGGCGCGAGTAGGCCGTGGTGTCCATGTTAATCAAGGCGTTGCCCAAGTCGGCACTCAGCGGGATGCGGACGATGGGTTGCCTCACGGTGTCGGTGCCCAAGATGTGGACCTTGGTGCGCGGACGCGGACAAAACTGGAATCCGTTGGCGAGGTCGACGGTGTTGGTGGCCACTTCCGAGTAGTTGTAATAGGTCTCGTCCGTCGAGAGCGAATCGGCCAACTCGTAGACGTGGGCGGTTTGCATGACGGTGGTGTCGCCGTAATAGCCCGAGATGTAGAGTTGCAGCACGATGGAGTCCATCACGGGGGCGGAGCCGAAGTTTTGGCCCGCCACAGAGAAGCGGAACTGCGTGTAGAACCCGGCCTCGGTGGTCCCCATGACGGGGTCTTTCATGGCACCGAGCATGGCCGAGGTGGCATTTGTCGTGTTGATGGAATCGAAATAGGAATGGCAGACGATCTCCGCCGTGTCGGTATGGTAGACGCCGAGATAGTCGTCGTCGGAAACCAAGTTGTTGCCGATGGTCTCGGGCGACTTCTTGCAGGCGGCGAAGGCCAATAGCAATGCGCCAATCATTAACGCCAAAGAGGTTGGAGCGGTTGAATGATGTGTTTTCATTGTCGGTATTTAAAAAAGTCGTTCTTATTGTTTTTCCAAGAGGGTGTCGTAGAAGTCGTTGCAAGCCTGGGCGTAGTGAACCTGTTCCTGATAGGTGAGGACGGGCTTTTTCACCGTTTGCAAGTATTCCTCCAATTCGGAATTGAGGTGGTCGGTGCAAACGATGACGCCGTCGGAATAGTCGATGGCGGCCTTGGTCAGGTTGACGTAGTTAGCTTCCTTGAAATACTTGAGGTCTTTGGCCGTCATGCCCGGCAGCTTCATCTTCTTGTCGAAGCCGGCGGGGAAGGTCTCGCTGAAGGCGTCGTCGTAAATCGAATAGACAATCTTCGACTCGTTGAAGAGCGGGTTGTCGCGCACGTTCATGGCACGTTTGAGGTAGACCGGCATCAGGGCCGAGATCCAGCCGTGACAGTGGATGACGTCGGGCGACCAGTTGAGTTTCTTCACCGTCTCGATGACGCCACGGGTGAAGAAGACGCAACGGCTGTCGTTGTCGGCGCAAAAAGTGCCGTCGGGTTCATACATCAGGTATTTCTTCTTCGTGAAGAAGTCGTCGTTGTCGATGAAATAGATCTGCATCCTTGCCTTTTGGATGGAAGCCACCTTGATGATGAGCGGGTGGTCGGTGTCGTTGATGATGAGGTTCATTCCCGAAAGGCGGATCACCTCGTGGAGCTGGTTGCGCCGTTCGTTGATGACACCGTAACGCGGCATAAAGATTCTGATTTCCTTGCCGCTTTCTTGCGTGGCTTGGGGCAGGTAACGACCGATGAGGCTCATCGGGGTCTCAGGCAAATAAGGGGCGATTTCCTGATGGACGAATAATATTCTTCTCTTGTCTACCATGGGCTTTTGCTTTCTTTGAAACTACAAAATTACGCATTTTTTTTCGAATAACGCAAAAAAAAAGAAAAAACCCTACCTTTGCAAAGTCAAACTGCAGTCCGCCATGGAACACGAACACTTTGAAAACCAAGAGCATGAATGGGATTCGAACCTCAAGGTCACCGAGGGTGTCGAGGAAGCCATTCAAGTCAACCCGAAGGCCTTGGAACGCTTGAAGCGCAACCAGCAGCAGCTGATGCCGTTGGCATGGTACGTCGACGGCATCCTCCGTGGCGACCGCGTGGCACTCAGCAAAGCCATCACCTTGGTGGAGAGCGCGTTGCCGCAGCACCAGGAATTGGCGCAGCAAATCATCGCGGCCTGCCTGCCGCATTCAGGCAAGGCCTTGCGGTTGGGCATCACGGGCGTGCCGGGCGCGGGCAAAAGCACTTTCATCGAGGCCTTGGGCGTGCATCTCTGCGAACAAGGGCAGAAATTGGCGGTCTTGGCCATCGACCCGTCGAGCCAACGCTCGAAAGGCAGCATTCTTGGCGACAAGACGCGCATGGAAAGCCTCTCGGTGCATCCCAACGCCTACATCCGTCCTTCGGCCTCGGCGGGCACCTTGGGCGGCGTGGCGCGTAAGACAAGGGAGACGATAATCCTTTGTGAGGCAGCGGGTTACGACACCATTTTTGTGGAAACGGTGGGCGTGGGCCAGTCGGAAACGGCGGTACATTCCATGGTCGATTTCTTCCTCTTGATATTAATCAGCGGTGCCGGCGACGAGCTGCAAGGCATCAAGCGCGGCATCATGGAGATGGCCGACGGCATCGCGGTCAACAAGGCCGACGGCGACAACGTGATGCGGGCCAACCGTGCCGCCGCCGAATGTCGCAACGCGCTGCACCTGTTCCCCTTGCCCGAGTCGGGACAGGAGACCAAGGTGCTGACCTGCTCGGCACAAACGGGCTTCAACATCGACGAGGTGTGGCGCATGGTCAGCGACCACGTCAAGGCCATCCGCGACAACGGCTATCTTTACAAGAAACGCGCCCAACAGGACGTGCAGATGATGTACGACACGATGGAGGCCGCCCTGAAGAATGACTTCTACCAAAACCAACTCGTCGCCGACCTGCTTCCTTTGGTCGAAGGCGACGTGCGCGGCCAGCGGATGAGCGCCTACATCGCGGCGCAAAAGCTGTTGGACGCTTATTTTAAGGTGCTGAAGAGATAATTCCGGAATTTTGTGATAAATTAAACATAGATGATTTTGAATCAAATACTTACCACAAATCCAATACTTACTTGGAAGCCTACCCTATTTTGTAACATTCCTGCTGAAACGATGGATTAATGAACGGATAGCAAGGTAGAGGTTGTATTCCAAAAATTCACTCAAAATTCGGAATAAGCCTAAGCCTTCTCCCCGTTGATGGCTTGCAACTCTTCGAGGTTGCGCAAAGCCTCCTCGCGCACATGCTGCTCGGCCTCGGTCAGCGGACCGTCGCCCAATTTCGCGAGCACACGCTCGTATTCTGCAATCAGTTCAGGGCCTTCCTCGCCGTTGGCTTCCATCGTTTTCGCGTTGTTGAAGGCAATCATCCAGTCTTTTAGTGCCATAATTCTTTTGTTTTGCTTGCTATTCGATAATAATTCCTATTTTTGCGCAAAAATACAAAAACATCAGAATCACTTGAAATTTTAAATCTTGAATCTTAAATACAACAAACGTAATGGACCAAAGAATTGCAATGAACCCCAATCGTCTGGTGCAGTACCTCCAGAAGCCTGCATCGGAATTCACTCGCGCCGACATCATCCGTTATTGCGAGGAAAACCAAATCGAATTCGTCAACTTCCACTATTGTGGCTGGGACGGCAAACTGAAAACCCTCAACTTCGTGATTCACAGCGCGGAACATCTTGAGAACATCCTCACCGCCGGCGAGCGCGTCGATGGGTCGAGCCTGTTCCCCTTCATCGAAGCCGGAAAGAGCGACCTCTACGTGGTGCCGAAGTACCGCACGGCCTTCCGCAACCCCTTCACCGAGACGCCCACCTTGGACATCCTCTGCTCGTTCTACAACCGCGACGGCGAGCCGTTTGAGAGTTCGCCCGAACACATCCTTCACAAGGCGCACGAGGTGTTCAAGAAGACCACCGGCCTGCAAATGGAGACCATGGGCGAGTTGGAATACTACATCATCGCCGACGACGAGGAAATTTACGAGGTGCCCGACCAACGCGGCTACCACGAGAGCGCACCGTTCAACAAGTTCACCGAGTACCGCGTGGAGGCCATGCGCCTCATCGCCCAAGCCGGTGGCTTGATCAAGTACGGTCACAGCGAAGTGGGCAACTTCACCTACGACGGCAAGATCTACGAACAGAACGAAATCGAGTTTTTGCCCACCAACATCGAAGATGCCGCCGACCAATTGGTGGTCGCCAAATGGATCATGCGCCAGTTGGCCTACGAATATGGCGTCACCCTGACCTTCGCCCCGAAGATCACCGTGGGCAAGGCCGGCTCGGGAATGCACGTCCACTGCAAGTTCACGAAAGACGGCAAGAGCGTGATGGTCAACAAGGGCGAACTCAGCGACTACGGCAAGAAAGCCATCGCCGGTTACATGGACGCCGGCACCTCGCTGCCCGCCTTCGGCAACCCCAACCCGCTGTCGTTCCTGCGCTTGGTGCCGCATCAGGAAGCCCCGACCTCGCTGTGCTGGTCCTACTCCAACCGCAGTGCCTTGGTGCGCGTGCCGCTCGGCTGGATTAATAATGGCAAGGACATGGCCGCCAATGCCAACCCGCTCGAGAAGAAGTCGAACAAGGACTTCAGCGACAAGCAGACCTTCGAATGGCGTGCCTCCGACGGCTGCGCCGACATGTACCTGCTGATGGCCGCCCTCTGCTGCGCCGCCCGCCACGGCTTCGAGATGCCCAACGCCCTCGAAGTGGCCGAAAAGACCTACGTCGGCCTCGGCGTCAACATCCACGACGACAAGAACAAGAAGCTCCAGGAGAGCCTTGAACAACTGCCCGACAGCTGCGTGGCCGCCGCCAAGGAATTGGCCAAGGACCGCGAGATCTACACCGCCAAGGGCGTGTTCTCCGACAACATCGTCGACTATATGATCAAATTCCTCACCAACTTCAACGATGCCAACCTCCGCAAGGAACTCGGCAATGACACGGAGAAGATCCTGAAATTGGTGAAGGAAAACATTCACGTGGGATAACACTGTTGCGGCTGCCACGGTGTGACAGCCCTACAACAAACCAAACGGCCATGACAAAGGACAAGATTTTCAATTGGAGGTTTTGCCTTTGTTGTGGCCTTTTCATTTGGTTTGTCGTCAATTTGCTGCAAGGCGTTTTCACCGAAATCCAAGAGGACGAGGCGTATTATGCCCTTTACGGCGAACACCTTGCTTGGGGTTATTTCGACCACCCGCCCATGGTCGGCCTGATGACCTTCTTGAGCAGCCATTTATTTTCCGGCACCTTGGGTGTGAGGTTCTTGACGATTGTTTTCTCCACGCTTTCACTTTGGGTGATTTGGAAAATCGCAACTTACAACGCTAACCTTTCTTCGCCCATAGATTCCCGTCAACCCGTAAGCTTACACAAGAATGACATGAGCGAAGCAAACTCTAAACTCTCAACTCTAAACTCTCAACTCTTCCTCATCATCGCCTGCTCCGTCGTGATGTTCAACATCTACGGCTTCGTCACCACGCCCGATGCGGGTCTGATTCTGTTCTCGGCCTTGTTTCTCCTTGTGTATCAACGCTATCTGAGCGACAACTCATGGAAAAACGCCTTGCTGATGGGTCTGCTGATGGCCTTGATGGTCTACAGCAAATACCACGCTTTCCTGCTCTTGGGCTTGGTCGTGCTTTCCAATCTTAAACTGTTGAAAGACGGCAAGTTTTGGGTTGCCTGCCTCGTGGCCTTGGCCTTGCTGATGCCGCACATCCTTTGGCAAGTCAACGCCGACTTCCCGAGTTTCCGCTACCATCTTTCGCAGCGCAGCGAGCCGTTCCGCTGGAGCTATTTTTGGGAGTACCTGCCCAATCAACTGTTGATTTTCAATCCGTTTACTTTTGGAGCAGTGGTGTATGTATTATTCAAGCACAAACCATGGATTGCTTCGTCGTGCCTCCTCGCAATGACGCCACAAGACGGTTGTGACGTCATTGCGAGCGAAGCGAAGCAATCCAGAGAAAGAGCCCCTCAAGAAGTATTTGAACGAGGCTTATGCTTCGTTATCATCGGCTTCTTTTTCTTCTTCTGGCTGATGGCCTTCCGAGGGCATGTGGAGCCGCATTGGACCGTCGTCTGCATGATTCCTGCCGTGGTGTTGGTCTATCGCAGAGCCATGATCGACAAGAAGTTGACAAAATACATAAAGCGGTTCGTTTTACCTTCCCTAATTTTGGTTCTGGCGGTAAGGATACTTTTGTTGACGCCTTTGGCCGACCGTTTTGGCTACCATGGCAAGGAAAAGCATTACAAAGCCATCGAAACGGTGGCGGGCGAAAGTCCTGTGGCGTTCCAAGGCTCGTTTCAGCAACCCGCTCTGTATCATTACTTTACGGGAAACGAAAGCTCCACTTTGCGAAGTTTTTACGACCGCAAGACGCAATACGACCTCTGGCAGTTCGACAAGGCTTGGACGGGGCACTCGGTGTTCGTTTGCGGGCCGGTCATCGACCTTTCGAGCGAGTTCCGGGTGGGCGACGTGACTTTTGAGGGCTACCTCGCCGAGCAGTTCCAGTCGGCCAACCGCCTACAGGCCGATTTCCGCTTGACCCTTGGCGACGACAGCGGCATCCCCGTTTTCCATCATGGCGACACGCTTTGGATGGATTTCGCCATCCATAACCCCTACCCCGCGCCTATCGACTTCAGCCAAAGCACATTAGACATGAGCCTCCGCGTGCTGTTTCCCGAACTCAACGTCACCTTGCCTTGCCACTACGCGCCGCTGCCCGTGCTGCAACCCGAAGACACCTGCCACGGTCATCTGTTTGCCATCGTTGACACGCGCATCCCCGTCGGGCAACACGTCGTCACCTTCGCCATCGGCAACCGAATGGCCCTTTTCGCACCCGAAAGGACGGCCAACGCACACGATGAACGCATCAAAATCGCCGTGAGGGAGAAAAAATGACTATCTTTGCCCCATGATTCGGAAACTGAAATACGGCTTTGTGTGTTTGGGTCTGCTGCTGACGGCCTTCCTTGCCCAGCGTTGCGCCAATGCGGTGGCACCCACCGGCGGACCACGCGACACCACGCCGCCCGTTGTCGTCGCGACCGCGCCCGAAAACCATAGCACCAACTTCATCAACAAGAAGATCGAGGTCACCTTCGACGAATATGTCACCCTCGAAAACGCCAACCAAAACGTGCTGATTTCGCCGCCTTTGAGCGAGAAGCCCGACATCAAGCTGAAAAACAAGACCGTGGTCATCAAGTTCAAGGAAGACTTGGCCGCCAACACCACCTACACCATCAACTTCGGCGCGGCCATCAAGGACCTGCACGAGGGCAACCAGTTCAAGGACTATGTGTACAGCTTCTCCACCGGCGACCACATCGACACGCTCTGCATCGCCGGAAAGGTGGTGAACGCCGACGACAAGAAACCCGTCGAAAACGTCTACGTCTCGCTCTATGCCGCCGACCGCGACAACTTGGACTCGCTGCCGATGACGACGGCGCCCAACTACATCACCAAGACCGACAAGGAAGGCAACTTCAAGCTCGACGGCTTGGCCGACAAGCAATACTTGGTCTTCGCCCTGAAGGACGTCAACGCCAACCTTTATTTCGACTTGCCCAATGAGGCAGTGGCGTTTTTGGATACTTTGGTGGCGGCTTCCTATAAGCAAACGGCTTTGCCGAAAGCCAACGACACGATTGTGGTGGACTCCGTTGCAGTCGGGACGGCCACGCTTCCGGTGTATGACCAAAACAGCCTCGACCTCACCTTGTACATGTTCACCGAAGTGGACTCGACGCAGGTGCTTTTGGAGAAGAAACTCGTCGAAGAAGGGCTGCTGCGCTTCGTGTTCCGCCATCCCGCCCAAGACGCCGTCGTCATGACCCCCGAAATGCTGCCCGACACCTTTAACCTCGTCGCGACGCATTCCGCCGCGTCCGACACCGTTTGGTGGTACTTCACGCCCAACGTCAAAGACAGCCTTTGGGTGCAGGTGAAATACGACACGGTCATCAACGACTCGACACGCTACAGCCTGAAATTCAAGGACAAAAACGCACGCAACAAAAAGCCCGAAACCCTAAAAGTGAGCAACAACCTGCTTGGGCGCGGTGGCCTGATTGCGGGCGACGACCTCATCCTAAAGTTCTCCGAACCCATCGTGCGCTATGGGATGCCCGACTCGGCCGTGTTGAAGTGCGACACCTCTTTATATTATGGCCGACTCGCCTTCGAGCCTGCCGACGAGGAAGGGCTGAAGTTCAGGCTGTGTACCCCGTTCAGCGCCGATTCGAGCTACAGCTTCGAGATTCCCGACTCGGTGTTTTTCGGCATTCGGGGCCGCACCAACGAAACCATCAAGGCCGACTTCCACGTCATGGGCGACGACGAATACGGCAACATCTACATCACCGTCAGCCCGCCCGAAGGCATGAGGCAAGTCGTCGTGCAACTCACCGACGAGAGCGGAAAGGTGCTCAAACAACAGACTATCAACAAGAAGCAAGAGGTGATGTTCGACCATCTCATGCCCGCCAAATACAAGCTCCGCGCCCTCCTCGACGCCGACGGCAACGGCAAATGGAGCACGGGCAACTACCATCGCCGCACGCTGCCCGAAACCATCCTCGACTACCGCGACCCGCTCGAACTGAAGGCCGGCTGGGACATTGACTTGGAAGATGTTTGGGAGTTAACTTACTAAACGACTGATTATGAAACGTCAAAGTACAAAATATCGCCACACGGCCTGCCTTGTGATGGCATTCGTCTGGGCCTCATTCGGCATCCATGCCATGGCTTCGGTGCAGCAAGACTCGGTCCGCAGCCTGCCTGTCATCAGGATTTCGGCACCCAACGGCATCATCTGGGGCCAGCCGCTCACCTTGGCCCATTTCAGTATCACCGACCCTAACGGCGAATCGTTCTCGTCGCCCATCGGCATCAAGATCCACGGCGGCTCGTCGGTGGGCTTCCCCAAACGCTCCTATCGCATCGAGTTTTGGGCCGACGAATCAGGCACCGTGACCGAGAACCACTCGCTGCTGAACATGCGCTCCGACGACGACTGGTTTCTGATTGCCGCCTACAACGAGCCGCTGCGCGCACGCTCCATCACCTGCTACGACCTTTGGCGCGAAATGCACCAACCTTATTATCAAGCACTTGAACCCGAAGCCCAAAGCTGCGTCCACATGGACTATGCCGAGGTGTACCTCAACGACGTGTATTACGGGATTTACTTGGTCACGGAAAAAGTCGACAAGAAACAACTCAAGCTGAAGTCGTACAACGGCAACATCCGAGGCGAGCTGTACAAAGGCAAGGAATGGGGCGCGACCACCTACGGATCGGTGCCCGAAGGCTACGACAACAGCCAGACCATGATGGGCGGATTCGAGTTCAAATACCCTGACGAAGCCATCGACTGGGCCAACCTCTACAACTTCATCGACTTCGTGGTCAACAGCGACGACGACGACTTCTACGCCGACATCTACCACCGCGTCCAGATTGACAACATGGTGGACTATTTCATCTTCATCAACGTCTTGAACGCGATGGACAACACGGGCAAAAACATCTATGTGGCCCGCTACAAGGAGAACGAACCCTACTTTTTCGTCCCTTGGGACATGGACGCCACCCTTGGCGACAAGTACGACGGCACGCCCTGGCCTGAATATACCGGCATACTCTCCAACGGACTGTTTGACAGGCTTTTGCAAGACAAGGAACACGGAGGCTTCTGCTCAAAGGTCATGCACCGCTGGGCGGCCCTTCGCGGCACCACCCTCTCGCACCAGCACATCATGTATCGGTATCAAACCCATGTCAACTTCCTGAGATACAGCGGATACTACGCAAAGGAACACATGGCATGGCCCGACTTCTCCTTCGACGCGAGCCATGTCGACTATGTGTCGGACTGGCTGGCCAACCGCCTTGCGTGGCTCGATGGTTACATCAGCCTCTTGGACGTGGAGACGCACGACGAACCACTTTGCGGACTTTATCCCAACCCCGCCACCGACCAAGCCACCCTCGTCAGCACAAGCCCCATAGAGCAAATCAGCATTGCGACGCTCGACGGACGCATCGTCAGCCAACAAAAAGGCACCTCCGCCCCAACCGCCACGCTACAGCTTTCGGGACTGCATCCGGGGATGTACATCGTCACCGTCAGAAGCACGGCCTCGCAATCGTCGTTGAAACTCATCGTGCAATAAAGCGGAACAAAAATACACGGATTGTGGAAAAATTTTCCAATCCCCAAAAAAAACCGAAAAAATATCGTGCACGATATAAATTGATTTCCTAATTTTGCATCGCAAACGACATAAAATCGGAACGAATATCAACATTAATCAATAATCTAAACATTAAAACAATGGACAAACAGAAATCAATCAATGCGTTACAGTTTTTCGTAACCCACCTTTCGAATCAGGCCTTCGGCCACAAACTCCAAGGCAAACTCTTCAGCTCGCAAGGCTTTGAGAAGCTCGGCACCAAGTACACCGGCCATCACGAAGAGGAAATGGGCTGGGTCGACAAGTTCATCGACCGCATCCTCGACCTCGGCGGCGAAGTGAAGCACGAAATGCGTCCCGAAGGCAAGATCATCGCCGAGCCTTGCGAATACGTCAAGGCCGAGCTGCAAGTCTCCATCCAAGGCATCGACTTCCTGCGCAAGTGCATGAACGACATTTGCGACGACATCACCACCTTCGACATCATGAAGGAATACCTGAAGGACGAAGAGGAAGACATGTACTGGAGCGAGCAACAACTCGACCTCATCGAGAGAATCGGTTACCAGAACTGGCTCATCAAGCAAATGTAAGAAATGAAGAAAAGCGTCATCTGCATGGTTGTCGGACTTGTCCTGATGATGACAGCCTGCGCACAAAAAACAGAAGAAATGGCTACGATTTATGACTTTAAGGCCCTGAACAACAAGGGCGAAGAGGTGGACATGGCCCAATACAAGGGCAAGGTCCTGATGATTGTCAACACCGCCTCGAAGTGCGGTTTCACCCCCCAATACGACGGCTTGGAAGCCCTCTATAAGAAGTACCAAGACCAAGGTTTCGTCATCCTCGGCTTCCCCTGCGACCAGTTCAAGCACCAGGAGCCGGGCAGCGACGAGGAGATTGCCGAGTTCTGCCGCCTGAACCACGGCGTCACCTTCCCGCTGATGAAGAAAGTCGACGTGTTTGGCGAGAACGCCGACCCGATCTTCAAGTACCTCACCGCGCAATGCCCCGACGAGGAAGTCAAAGGCTTGAAGGACAAGGCCGTGATGAAGATGGTCGACAGCATCAGCAAGAGCGAAGGTCGCGAAGAAGGCGGCGTGCGCTGGAACTTCACCAAGTTCCTCATCTCGAAGGACGGCAGCGTCATCAAGCGCTTCGCCCCGACCACCACGCCGGAGGAATTGGACGCCGAAATAGCAGCAATGCTGAAATAAAAGCCGTCATGTATCCCCAACTGAAATTAGACAACCAACTCTGTTTCAGGTTCTACACCGTGTCGAGGCTCCTCACGCAGGTCTACTACCCCCTGCTGAAGAGCCTCGGCATCACCTATCCGCAATACTTGGTGCTGATGGTGCTTTGGGAGGCCGACCACCAACCCGTGAACGACATCGCCAAGCGGTTGGTGCTCAACACCAACACCATCACGCCCCTGCTGAAACGCATGGAGGCGGAAGGGATCATCAAACGCGAGAAAGACAAAGACGACGCCCGAAAGGTCATCGTCTCGCTAACCAAGAAAGGCAAGCAGATGGAGGAACAGGCGGCCTATGTTCCCGAAAGCCTTGTCAAGTCCATCACTTGCAACGATTTTGCGGCAAATCTGCCCCACGACATCTTCCCCTTCCTCGACGGAATGATTGCCACTTTGCAACAAACCGTCGAATCGATGGACGAATAGGAAAGCAGAGCGTTTTCCTATTCGTCGGGAAGGATCACCACCCGCATTCCCTCAAAGGCATAGTTTTCCTTCAAGTCGTCCAAGTCGTCGTTGCGCAGGCGGATGCAGCCCTCACTGCCGCGACCCGGCACCGAGCTTTCGTTGTTGGTGCTGCCGTGGATGCCGATGCCCGAAAAGCCCGGCGTCTTCAGCCGCATGAACCAATTGCCGTACGACAAAATCGAGCCGCGACCGTCGCCGAAGTCGTGATACCAATTGGAAGCATCTTGTATCTGTGTGATAATGAACGGGTTGTCGAAAGTGCATTCAGGCGTGCGCATGTCGCCTTTTTTCTGCTTTTGGCCTTTGTTGAGCGCGACGCAAACGGGGTAATGCACCCGTTTCAGGGTGTCGGCACCCACCACCTCGTAGACATAAAGGCGGTATTCGGGCTTCGAGATCACGATGAAGCAGTGCCTCTTGTCGACGACTTCGGAATAGAAGGTGGCCGAGTCGGGCCGGACGGTTTCCACGGAATCGGCAAGGAACGTTTCATCGGCGGCCAATGTCTTTTCGCCGACGGCTTCGTTGCCAGCAGGGATGCCACACGAGGGCAGGAGGAAGAGGGTCGCCAACAGACTGAACAGGATGGTCATTTTTCTCATGGTATTTCAAAAACGGTGCGCAAAAATAATCATTTTCGCCGAAACCGCCGATGTTTTGGGTAACCAATTTTCCATAACGGGGTTCCCTTGCGCCGCCCAAGCCCCGTAGGGGCGCAGGACGACAGGCAGGTGTGGAATGCAACGGAACGCCTGCCGACAAACGCATCGGAAATTCGGGAGAACGGGAGAACGGGTTATTCCACATTGCAGACCAAACGGACAACAAATCTTACCAATCACCGTCGACAATAGTTGCAATGATCTTGTCCACAACCTGATCAAAGAAAGGTTGGCGCAAGAAACAATTATGCCGCGAAATCACTTCTTCAACATTGAAGGCGTTAACGATATGTGTGACAAAATAAGAAGCCTTTGGCAATGGTGTCGATAGCCATGCAGATTGAATCGGGATGGTCAATTCGGGGATGATGTTTTTGGAAGAAATGAGCACTGCGTAAAAAAGACCAGGCTCAACCTCCTGTAGGTCCTCACATGAAATGACCAAGGCAGGATGTGGCAAAACCTGACCATCGGGAAGTGTGAAAGGAACTTCCACTATTTCTCTTTGGCAAACCGGAATCACAGCCATTTTTCGCAACCTTTGGGCAGCTTGCCGCTGCGGGTCTTCAGAAAATTTGCATATTCACTTGGGCTCGGCTCAGGAAAGTCGGCAGGTGACAACGGAGGGAAATCCTTTAGCTTTTCCGCCAACAATTCATCTGAAAGGCTGCCATGACGGAAAGGCACCTTAACCGAAGCTGATTTAATCTGGCTCAGAAGCCATGTTTCTATTTGCCGCTGTAGCCAATCCTGAAAGGTATCGTTGATTTGGAACACATTCTCGGCTTGGGAAACAAGGCTGTCGTCAAGAGAAATACTGTAATTACACATGAGGTTCTAATTATTTTCCGCCTGCAAAAATAAACATTTTCCCGAATATGCCATGTTTTTTCTTAGGAGGGCTTCCGCGTTTGTTTTTCGGCAGGGGTTGCGCTGCGCTTCACCCCTGCCGTATTTCCGAAAAAAATATGCAAAACACTTGCCATGAACGGAAAAAGTTGTTTATCTTTGCAGCGTCAGAAATGACTAATCCGGTACTTGCCGAGTGGGGGTAAGCCCTTATCGACCCTGCCCCAATTTTAAAAGAGCCATCCGAAAGGACGGCTTTTTTATTGCATGTACTTTTGCCTGAAGAGAAACATATAAAGTGGGTTCTCCGTGAAACGCCGTGTTACGGTTCCCTTGCGCCGCCCAAGCCCTGTAGGGGCGCAGGACGACAGGCAGGTGTGGAATGCAATGGAAATTCGGAAGAACGGGAGATTAGCTAAGACACAAAAACCGAGGGCATCAGTTATAGTTCTTGAAAAGATTGTTGTAATAGAGATTGAGCGGGTCGAACATCAAATCCCAATTCTCGCCCCAAACAAGGTTGCCGTATTCCAACTTATAATCCAAGAACCTGACGGGGTCGTAGTATTGGTTATACTGCGGGTGCGGACGCTTGACGAAATATGGCTCAAAGTCAACGACATTGCTCTTCCCGTCTGCAAAAGTGACGCGAAGCTTGTAACCACCGCAAGGCTCGATTTCCATCACATTATACGGATTCATGTTCATATCTTTTTGTTGATTTTCTCGCATGTCAGAGCCTCCTTCAAAATATAGAAGCGATACCATTTTTCGGCGATTTGGACGGCAAATTCCTCCACAAACGCCTTGGCCTGTTCCATTTTCGCCTTGGGGAGATGTTCTTTCCCTCTCTTTTTACGGGTTTTTATCTCTTTCAATTGGCCGTTCTCGAAATGGAATTCAAAAATGGTCTCATACTCTCCGCTGATGGCATGAGCGTGAATCGGCTCGTGGTCGTTAGGATAAAGAAAGAAGATGATTCCCAAATATTCGTATATCTTTGGCATCGTTCATTGTTTTGATTTTCGCCTGCAAAAATAATCATTTTCGCCGAAACCGCCGATGTTTTTGGTAACCAATTTTATCTCGGCAGGGGTTTTCTTGCGCGGCCAATCGGCGAAACGCATAATCGGCGAAACTAAAAGTCGGCGAATTTCGCGAATGAAACGAATTAGGAACTGCCGAACAGTGGCCGTCCAAGTCCTGAAAGGACGGCAAGAACCGATGCCGGCGATTTCAATCCCGGCGAAACTAAAAGTCGGCGAATTTCGCGAATGAAACGAATTAGGAACTGCCGAACAGTGGCCGTCCAAGTCCTGAAAGGACGGCAAGAACCGATGCCGGCGATTTCAATCCCGGCGAAACGCATAGCCGGCGATTTTCGCGAATTAGGCGAATTGGGGCGGACAGGCAAAAAAAGCGGAATGGCCGGACCGTCGCGGCTGGGCCATTCCTGAGAATACAAATGAATCAAAAGACCTGCCCCATGGCGGGGCGGGGTTTCTCATTTTTCCATGCTCTTCTCCAACAGCTCGATGTAATTGTTGAGGTGGGCGATGGTGGACTCCTTGGCTATGCAATCCTCACAGCCCTCCGTCGACGAGGCCGCCACATACCGCTCGGGCCAGCCGATCAGGTCGATGACCGAGACGCCCAACACCGCGCTGATTTTCACGAGGCGGCTGTAGGTGATGTCGCTCTCACGAGCGAGATAGCTCGAATAGGAGCTCTGCTTGATGCCCAATTCTGCGGCCATCTTCTCTTGCGTGACATGCTTCTCCTTGCGTATGGCTTCTATGTTCTTCAGAATGCCTTCCATAGGTCAGGGATTTACGGTTTGTGGGCCGAAGATCGCTTCGTGTACGCGGTCCCAGAAGGCCGCGCCTATGGGCATCCCCATGCGCACGAACAGCTCCGCGTCCATGTTGGGCATGGCGAACAGCTCGTGCAGCTCTGCCTCGCTCTTGCCGGTCTTGTCGGCCAGCCACGCCTCGTCGAAGCCGCTCTCCTGCAAGCACCCTTGCAGGAAACGCCCCGCGTGAAAAGCCTCGAATCGGTTGAAGAATCCTTTTGGCATAATGTCTTTCGTTTTATGGGTTTCAATGATAGAAATGGCGCACGTCGAGGTCGAACATGCCGCAATCCTTGAACTCGTTGACGTAGCGCACGCAGAGCCACGCGCTCCATTCGTAGGCGCGGTAGAACATGCCTTCGGCGAAGAGGTGGATGGCGGTGAGGTCGCCGTTGCGGTTGCGTTCGGTTTCCAATATTTCTTTCAGTTGCGCCATGGGTTTTTGTTTTGTTGGTTTGTCTTGTTCTTGTTTTTTCCGTGGCTGCGGTTTGTCGGGCGAGGCGGGCGGCTTGCGGCGCCCTTCGGTGGGCGCCACCGCCCGTCTCACCCGCCAAACCGCCTTGCCTGCGTTGTGGTTGGGTTTGTTTTCCTTTGCCTTGTGGCATAAGGATGAATTACTCGGCAGGGCAGACCAGGCGCACCGAGAACCCGCTGCTGCGGCTGAGGTAGTACTGTGGGTTGACGAGGCCGCTGCCGAAGTCCGGGACGTACGCGTTGTAGCTACTGAAGTACGTGCTTGACCAGTAGTAGCCGAGGAAGCCCGCGACGTAGACCGAAGTCCCGTTGCGGCGGCCGGCAGCCGGCAGGAAGACCGCCCCGGCCTGCTCAAGCAAACTCCACTGCGACTCGGTGAGCTTGTTGTTAGTATAGACAGTTGCGCTGTTATAAGTCGAAAATGCATTAAAACCATAACCTTCCGGCCATGCGAAGTTGTCAGGGAAGACTATCATACCATTTACTGTGGCGCCGCATGCCGAAACACCGTTCACCTCCGAAACCGACTGGCTGCTTGTGCCGTTCACGGTCAGCTGGGCTTCGGCGTAACGGTAACCATTGGTTGTTGCTCGCCCGGTGAGCAGGTAGTTCCACTCCTCCGTGTTGCCGCCGTTGGTGCCTCCCTGCAAGGTGCGCCAGCCGCTGTTCACAGTGTTGCCGCCGTTGCTTATCGCGTTGTAGCCCCAGTCGGCCTTGCCGCTTTCGCTGTTGAGGTTAGTGCCGGTGGAGCCATACGGATTGTATTGGGTGTAGTCAGTACTGGTGCTCCACGGCTGCCAGCATGTGGCAATAGGCGAGTAGCCGCTGATGCCGCTCGTGCCCCAGCCGAAAAGGTCGATCCAGCCAGCGTAGTTCTGCGCGATGCTTCCGTTGTTGCACTTCGTGCCTCCCTCATACACCAAGCCGTTGCTCGCATCGCCCACATAGTCGAACTGGTTGTCGGCAAAACGCCATGTGCTCGTCGAGCCTTGGTACTGCAAGTTGCCCATCGAGAAACGCACCGAGGTGCCGCTCGCCACCGAAAAGGCATGGCGACTCTTGCCGCTGTTGCTGCCGTAGTAGTCGTAGCGCGTGGCGAAAGGCACAGGGTCGCCGTAGCTCACCGTGCCAGCCTCGTTCACGGCGTAGGCGCGAACGTAATAGACCTCGTCCTCGGCAAGACCCGAAAGGTCGGCATCGAAACGGGTGCCTGCCGTGGCAGAGAGGTTGGTCACGTTCGTTCCGCCAACCACGAGGTCGTCGGCAGGCGTCGAAAGGTCGGTAGCCTTGGCGTAAAGGATGCCGCACGAAACGGGCGTGTTGTCAACCATGCCAAGGCCCTTGGCCGTGTTCTTCGTAATGAAGGTGGGGCTTATCGTGGTCACGTTGAGCTGCGTCACCACTACCTGAAGGTTTGCGTTCACCTTCATGATCTTGCTGCGCGTGATGAAGTCGGTGCCAGGGGCGGAGTTGGTGGATTGCTCATAGAGCTTGTTCTCGCCGTTGTAGGCCGTCACCGTGAAGCCGTTCGCAAGCGAGCCGGGCGGCACCATAACGATGAAGTCGGTGGCGGTGGTGGCATCGAGGGTCACGGCCGGGTCGCATTCCAACGTGATGCTGTTGCCGCTGCCCGATGTGCAGGTCAATGTGGGCTGGCCGTTGTTGTAGTTGGCCGAAAACACGCCGCTGAGGTAGTCTGTGTCGCTGCTGGAGGTCAGCACGATCTTGGTCACCGTCAGGTCGTCGCCCGTCAGCGGGAAGCAGATGCCGCCAAGCACGTTCTTGAAGGCCAAGGATTGGTCGTCGGAGACGGCCATCATCGGCATCGCGCCCTTGGCGAAGCTGTTCTGCACATAGGTCTGCGTGGCGGGCAGGGTGAAGGTGGCCGCGCCGTCGCCGGTGATGCTGTTGGCCACTTCGTCGCTGTTGTAGGCGGGATAGATGGCCGTGTAGTCGGGCTGGAAGAAGTTCTCGTGCTCCTCGCCGGTGTAGAAGGTGCCGTTTTGGGTGCCTTCGCCTTCGGTCAGCTCGTAGGTGAGCGTCCTGCCGCCGTTCTCTTGGCTACGGATCAGGATGAGGTCGGCGGCGTCCCATTTCACGTCGGCGCCGTCCAAGTGGGTCTTGCTGTCGCCGCCGCCCTGCTCGGTGCTGGCGCGGAAGCCGTTCTCGGGCACGGTGCCCTCGGCGTCCTTGTTCTTGTTGCACGAGG
>FLNV01002077.1_pt1 | contig 48754 bp, 45 predicted proteins | sample 1140351 | NCBI WGS metagenome assembly FLNV01 (sample SAMEA3878207, study PRJEB12797) | bioreactor metagenome | biome: Moose rumen | place: Sweden | collected 2011-10
TCGGTTTTGAGCGAAAGCGGATGCAAAGGTACGCACTTTTTCGCTTCCCTCCAAATATTTCCAGGATTTTTTTTCGAATTTAACACTTATTTTGAAATCTATCGCAACAAAAAAGGCCTACACCTTATTATATAATATTAAGTGTAGGCCTTTGGGGCGATTTTCGCATTATCGTCTACTCTCTTTTACCTAAGATTCTGAGCAGGTAAATGAAGAGGTTGATAAAGTCGAGATAGAGTGAGAGAGCACCTACCAGGGCAAGTTTTTGAGAAGCCTCGCTAGCATCAGGAGCCATCTCCAGCATCTGTTTGATCTTCTGAGAGTCGTAAGCCGTCAAGCCAACGAAGATAAGAACACCGACATAGCTGATGATCAGGTCAAATCCAGTACTCTTAACGAAGAAGACATTAACAATCGAAGCGATGATAAGTCCGATGATAGCCATCATTAGTATCTTTCCCATCGAAGTAAGATCTGTCTTTGTAGTGTATCCGATGAAAGCCATCACGGCAAACGTTCCCGCCGTGATAAAGAAGACGCTGGCTATTGACGTCATCGTATAAACAAGGAATATAGATGACATCACCACTCCGTTGATCACGGAATAGAGTACAAACAGCATGGTGGCCGTTGTCAGCGACAGACGATTGATTGCTCCGCTGATAGCAAACACCAGTGCCAGTTCTGCAATCATCAGTCCCCAGAAAATAATCTGGTTACTATAGATGGCTGTAATGATACCCGGGCTGTTAGCTACTCCGAAGGCTGTGATACCTGTAATTGCCAGAGCCAGGGCCATCCATACATAGACCTTCCTCATAAGAACGGGAAAAGCCTGTGACATCGAGAGCTCGCGATCACGAGTCATCGAGGTTCCAAAATTCAATTCGTTGTTATAATCCATTTCTCTAATAAAATTGGTTTCACACTATTTTTTTGCAAATATTATGCCACAAAGGTACACATTTACTTTTAATAAAACATAAAAACGAAGGGTAAAACATCGAAATATTAGTATTTTTGGAGATTTTTCACTATATTTGTACCCAAGAATTACTTAGAAACTTATAAATAATACACTAAACGATATGAAGATCGGATTATTTATCCCCTGTTATGTAGACGTGGTTTATCCTCAGGTAGGAGTAGCCACATACAAACTATTGAAGCACCTCGGTATTGACGTGGAGTACCCGCTCAACCAGACGTGCTGTGGACAACCGATGGCAAATGCCGGCTTTGAGAAGCAGGCCATCCCACTTGCAGAGAAATTCGAGGAGAAATTCAAGGATTTCGACTATGTCGTAGCACCATCTGTCAGCTGTACAGCCTTTGTTAAAATCAACTATCCCCGATTACTGGAAGGAAAGCACGAATGTACCACAGCAAAGAAAGCGATGGATGTCGTTGAGTTCCTGCATGATGTGATCAAAGTGAACCACCCCCTCGGAACCTTCCCCCACAAAGTGAGCCTGCACAACAGCTGTCACGGTGTCAGGGAGTTGGGACTGAGTTCTCCGAGTGAGGAAAACACCCCTCGGTTCAACAAGATCAAAGACCTGCTGAACCTTGTAGAGGGCATACAGGTGTTAGAGCCAGAGCGTCCTGATGAGTGTTGTGGCTTTGGCGGTATGTTCTCTGTGGAAGAGACCGCCGTCAGTGAACAGATGGGTATCGACAAGATACAGCGCCACATGAAGACTGGTGCCCGATTCATCACCGGTCCAGACTGTTCTTGCCTGATGCACATGGCCGGTGTAGCCAAGAAGCAAGGTCTGAACGTGGAGTTCAAGCACGTTGTAGAGATTCTGGCCGCAGGACTCTAAAGGTAAAAAGGTAAAAAAAGTAAAAAGGTAAAGTTATGAGTACACAACATAGCAAAGCAGCGAAAGAGTTCTTAAAGAACCAGACATACTCCAAGTGGCATGATGCCACCTTCTGGGCCGTGCGCTCAAAACGTGACAATATGGCATACGGTCTCGCGGAATGGGAGCAGTTACGTGAGAAAGCCAGTGCCATCAAGCGTCATACGATCACACATCTCGATGAGTACCTGGACCAGTTTGCCACTAAAGCCGAGGAAAATGGCTGTATCGTTCACTGGGCAAAAGATGCCAATGAGTTTAATGAGATTGTCTATGGCATCCTGAAGAACCATGATGTCAAGAAGCTCGTTAAGTCAAAGTCGATGCTGACAGAGGAATGCGGCATGAACCCATACTTAGAGACGCATGGCATCGAGGTGGTAGAGACCGACCTCGGTGAGCGTATCATCCAGCTGAAGGGGCAGGCTCCGAGCCATATCGTGATGCCGGCCATCCACCTGAACCACGATGACGTGGGTGAACTCTTCGAAGAGAAACTGGGCAGTGAGAAAGGTAACCATGATCCCACATATCTCACCTACGTGGCCCGTATGAGTCTGAGAAACGAGTTCCTGACAGCCGATGCCGGTATGACTGGCGGTAACTTCGGTATCGCCGAGACAGGTGATATCGTGGTGTGCACCAACGAGGGAAATGCCGACATGTCAACCTCCTGTCCGAAACTTCACATCGCAGCCATCGGACTGGAGAAGATCATCCCCAACTACGACTGCCTGGCCGTATTCCAGCGTATGCTCTGCCGTGCAGGAACGGGTCAGCCGACAACCACCTTCACCTCTCATTTCCGCAAGGCCCGTCCTACCGCACACCCCATGCATATAGTATTGGTAGATAACGGACGTTCTGAATGGATAGGCAACCCCGAGCACTGGGAGTCGCTGAAGTGTATCCGTTGCGGATCGTGTATGAATACCTGTCCTGTATACCGTCGCAGTGGCGGTTACAGCTACAGCTATTTCATCCCCGGACCAATAGGAATCAACCTCGGTATGCTCCGCGACCCACAGAAACATTCGGGTAATGTCAGTGCCTGCACACTGTGTAATTCGTGTCAGACACTCTGTCCTGCTAAGGTAAATCTTGGCGATCAGATATACCTGTGGCGCCAGCAGCTCGACGAGTTCGGCACTGCCAATCCTGAAAAGAAACTGATGTGTAAGGGCATGAGCGCTGTCTATGGCAACGATACTATATATAATATAGGTACATCCCTGGCTCACTGGGCCAACATCATCCCATCGTCTGTCTTGAACTGCGGGCTCAATCCATGGGCAGAGGGACATAAGATGATGGAATTCCCGAAAGAGACGTTCCACTCACTCTGGAAAAAAGGGAAAGTGAAGTAATGTGAAACATCAATAATGAATAGTCATGAGTAACAAAGACGATATATTGAAGAGATACAGGGCTAATGTCAGAGAGAAGTTTGACATGCCCGACCTGAGTGATATCAATGCCATCACCTATCCTGACCCGTTGGTACAGTACATCACCATGACGGAGAGTGTAGGCGGCCATGTGATAGAGGTAAAGGAAGGGCAGGATGTCAACCAGCTTATCAAGAGCCTCTATCCCGATGCCAAGGAGATAGCCTCCAACCTGCCTGAGATAACCATCGCCACAAGGAATCCTGACGAGGTAGGTCGCGCGAGAGACCTCAACGGTACTGACGTTGGCATTATCCGCGGCAAGTTCGGTGTGGCAGAGAATGCCTGCGTATGGATTCCCCAGACGATGAAGGAGAAGGCAGTGTGTTTCATCTCCGAGAACCTGGTGATACTCTTGCCCAAGAGCCAGATTGTAAACAACATGCATGAGGCTTATAAGCGAATCGAGTTCGACAAGGAATACGATGGCTACGGCACATTCATCAGCGGTCCTTCCAAGACTGCCGATATCGCCCAGGTATTGGTGATGGGAGCCCAGGCAGCCCGCAGCGCAACGATACTGTTGCTGCCAGAGTAGGGATTATCTGAAATCATTGAGGAGGTCAGCAATATAGCTGGCCTCTTTGTTTGTCATAGCCTGATGACAAGGGATGGAGAGTTCCTGGGAATGGATCTGTTCTGTTACAGGCAGAGAGAGTGAGGCCCATTCTCTATAGCAGTTCTGCTTATGAGGCGGGATGGGATAATGGATCTGTGTCTCGACACCGTTGTCGGCAAGATATTTTTTCAGTTCATCACGACGCAGACAGAAGACTGGAAAGATATGATATACAGAGTAACGCTCTGACGAGCCGTCCGTAACCTCGTGACTGACGAGCCGTAACCTCACGAGAGGATTGCTTACTTCCCGTCGATAGATATCAGCTATCTCCCTGCGCCGCTGGTTATCGGCATCGAGATGAGGTAGCTTTGCCAAGAGGACAGCAGCCTGGATTTCATCGATACGGCTGTTGCGGCCTGGATAGTCAAAGACATACTTTGCAGAAGAGCCATAGTTGCCAAGGGCTTCAATTGTCCTTGCCAGGTCTTCATCATCAGTAGTTACGGCACCGGCATCACCGAAAGCCCCAAGGTTCTTGGTGGGATAGAAGCTGTGGGCGGCAGCAGAGCCGAGAGAGCCGGTATTACATCCGTGAGCCTGGGCATTGTCCTCGATAAGCTTCAGGTTGTGGTGACGGCAGATATCCCCTATCCTGTCGGTATAGGCGCAAATGCCATATAGATGGACAATCATGACAGCCCGGGTGCGAGAGGTGATTGCCTGTTCGATAAGGGTATCATCTATCTGGAGAGTATCAGGCGAGGGTTCCACAAGCACTGGTTTAAGACGATTCTCAGTGATGGCAAGGATACTGGCGATATAGGTATTGGCAGGCACAATGACCTCATCGCCCTCTTGCATTACCCCCATCTCTATATAGGCCCTGAATATCAGCGTCAGCGCATCAAGTCCATTGCCACATCCGATGCAGTGTTTCGTGCCGATATATTCCGCGTAAGCCTCCTCAAAACGACGGGTATAGTCGCCTTTCAGATACCACCCACTGCGCATCACCTCATCGGCAGCATGCTCATAGGGTTGGTTTATCGCCTTAAGATCCAGATAGCTTATCATAGTGTCCATTCGTAAGTATCATAACATACAGCCCGTGCTCCAAAACCCTCCTTCTGGAATATCAGCGACTCATTAAGGTCGTCATTATCCACCTTGTTTGAAGTACCGAAGTCAAAGTATCTCCTGCCCTCAGACTCATAGCGGTCTAAGAGATTACTGAACAGGAAATCCAACGCACCGTTACGACGTCCTTCCTCCGATGACATGATATACTGGGTCTTGACTGTCTGACCGCAGTCATAAAGCAATGTCCCACCCAGGATGGCATCATCCCTGCAAACAGTCATCAGTCGGATATAATCCGGGAACCGCTCCTTCAGAAGCATTATCTCATTCAGTGTGTGGACAGCCTTGGCACGGAATTTCTCCCAAAGATGCTGCACTAACATCTGCCAGAAAACCGTAAGATCCGTCTGTTCCCTAACGTAGAGACATGCCTTGCGGCCTTTCTTCACTCCACGTCGTCTTAATGTGGAAAAAGGGATACGGTTTCCAAGATCCACCACTGATGCGATGTCTCTCGAGCACAGCTGTGCATGGCTCACATTAGCAATCGCATAGATATCCTCCTCAGAAGGCTGGTTGGCATAGATCCAGGGTATATGCTTATATATAACCCGTGAGAAACCTTGTGTACGGAGGTATTCATTCACTGTCTGAACCATCGAACACATCTGGGCAGCCTTACAACGGGAGTCCATCAGGAATCCCCCATAAGTAAGTCCGCGATGCGAACAGAGTGAGCCGTTTCCATCATCATTGGCAGGCAGAAGGGCACACAACCTACCCTTGTAATAAAACATCAACGAGAAATCCGCAAACCTGTCTGCATGATAATCCATATATCCGCGATGAAACAGGAATGTGGCATTCTTTGACTTTCCCACGAAGTCATCCCACTCTGCAGCTTTATCAGGTGTATATCTGGCGATCTCAACCATTGCGTCTTACCCACTCAATAAAATCATCATACTCATAGATATACTCATCCTCATTGAAGAGTTCCGATGCCAGCACGAGGCATACGGCACCGGAGGAGAAATCCTCCAATGTGCGCCATACACCGGTACCTATATATATTCCCTGATAAGGATGATTCAGATGAAACGACTGTCTGTCCCTACCATCAAACACCTCAACATCGAAAGAGCCGCTCACAGCTATGACAATCTCCTCGCAGCTGCGATGGGCATGTCCCCCGCGCCGTTCTCCCGAAGGCACATCATAGGTCCAGTAGACCCTTGCGATATCAAACGGCACGTTCTTCATCTGCTCCGCTACCGTCAGATTACCCCTGGGGTCAACAATCTTTGGAAGATCTATGAGCCTTACCTTATCCATCAGAACCTTGTGTAAGGATCAGTGCCGAGGACGGTCTTTGCAAGTCGCTTAGCCTTATCCCGCAGGGCATTGACATCATCGCCCACCTCACCATAGCAGAGCACTACACCCATGCGGCGACCCTTGTGAGCCTCGGGCTTTCCGAAGATACGGATACGGGTACGGTCCTCTTTCAGTGCCTCTTCGAGATTGTAGTCAAACAGCGAACGATCGACAGGAGTAGACGCCTCCCTGGGTGAAAGGATCACCGCACTTGCACCAGCATGTTCAAGATGGATGGCAGGTATAGGCAGCCCCAGGACAGCACGGAGATGGAGTTCAAACTCTGAGAGATTTGTGGTGTGTCCAAGTGTCACCATTCCTGTATCATGCGGACGAGGTGAGAGCTCTGAGAAGATTACCTCACCCTGTTTTGTAAGGAAGAACTCCACTCCCCAGATACCTGCACCTGTAAGAGCCTTAGTCACCTTGTCGGCCATCATCTGAGCCTGTTTCAGAGCCTCATCAGAGATCTTATATGGTTGCCAGGACTCACGATAGTCGCCTGCCTTCTGCACATGTCCGATAGGAGGACAGAAGAGCGTAGGCCATCCATGTTGCTGGGTGACGGTAAGCAGCGTGAACTCAGAGTCGAAATCGATAAACTCCTCGATAATCACCTCCTTCACATCACCACGGGAACCTTCCATCGCATCCTTGAAAGCCCGCTCAAGCTCGCCCTCATTATGCACGTAGCTCTGTCCATGACCAGAAGAAGACATCAGCGGTTTCACCACACATGGGAAACCTATCTCATTGGCAGCAGCCCTAAACTCCTCGAACGTCTTGGCATAGAAATACTTTGCAGTACGCAATCCCAGTTCCTTGGCTGCGAGATCACGGATAGCACGACGGTTCATGGTGAAGTTGACGGCACGGGCCGAAGGTACGACCTGGATTCCCTGTTCCTCAAACTTAAAGAGCCGTTCTGTACGGATGGCTTCAATCTCGGGTACAATGATGTCGGGCTTATGCTTGTTGACCACAGCCTCAAGGGCATTTCCGTCGAGCATGGAGAACACCTCACGAGCATCAGCCACCTGCATGGCTGGGGCGTTGTCATAGCGGTCGCATGCAATAACGTACTGTCCTGCACGCATGGCTGCAATCACGAACTCCTTACCGAGTTCGCCTGAGCCTAAAAGTAATATCTTTTTCATTCTTATATGTTGGTATACATGTTATCGTAATACTTCTGGTAGTCGCCAGAGGTGACGTTGTCAAGCCACTCCTGATTGTCGAGATACCAGCGTACGGTCTTCTCAATGCCCTCCTCGAACTGGAGAGACGGTTCCCATCCGAGTTCCTTCTGGAGTTTTGTAGAGTCGATGGCATAACGCAGATCATGGCCTGCCCGGTCTGTAACAAAGGTGATGAGATCCATATCCTCGCCTTCCTTGCGACCCAGCAGACGATCAACGGTCTTGATGACCACCTTGATGATATCTATATTCTTCCACTCATTGAAACCTCCGATATTATAGGTATCGGCAATTTTTCCATTGTGGAAAATCACGTCGATGGCACGGGCATGATCCTCTACATACAGCCAGTCGCGCACGTTCTCACCCTTGCCATAGACAGGCAATGGCTTGCGATGACGTATGTTATTGATGAACAGAGGAATCAGCTTCTCAGGGAACTGATAAGGACCATAGTTGTTAGAACAGTTGGTTACAACTACAGGCATGCCGTAGGTATCGTGATAAGCGCGAACAAAGTGGTCGCTCGATGCCTTGGCGGCCGAATATGGAGAATGAGGATTGTATTTAGTAGTCTCCAAGAAGAACTTATCGCCATAAGCCAGATGATGCTCTGAGCTTGAAGCTGTCGTAGTGAATGGAGGCTCGATACCCTCTGGATGAGTCAGTTCGAGTGCGCCATACACCTCATCGGTCGAGATATGATAGAAGCGCTTGCCCTCGTACTTCTCGGGCAGAGACTCCCAATAGAGCTTAGCAGCCTGAAGCAAAGACAAGGTTCCCATCACGTTGGTCTTGGCGAAGGTGAAGGGGTCCTTGATTGAGCGGTCTACATGACTCTCAGCAGCCAGATGGATGATGCCGTCGACCTTCTTGTCCTGCATCAGACGGTAGAAGGCGTCGAAATCGCAGATGTCCATCTTCACAAACTCATAGTTTGACTTGCCCTCGATGTCCTTCAGGTTAGCCAGATTACCAGCATAAGTCAGTTTGTCGAGATTAATGATGTGGTAGTCGGGATACTTGTTCACAAACAGGCGCACCACGTGGCTCCCGATGAAGCCCGCGCCGCCAGTAATGACTATTGTTCGTTTCATATCTTCTTATTTATATTTATTGTCTCCTAATGCTATAACTTCCAAATCCTTAAATTCCTTTCCATCGATAGTGACACGTACGAGGGTCCTATCCTTGTGCCACCCCTGTAATCCTGCAGCACCCGGATTGATATGAAGCAGCCCCAATGTCTTGTCATATTTCACCCTCAGGATATGCGAATGACCAGCAATGAAGAGCTGTGGCGGATTGGCAAAGAGTGTACTGCGTACAGAGGGATCATAATTGCCAGGATAGCCTCCGATATGTTTTATCAACACATCCACATCCTCGCACTTAAACCTATTCAGTTCACGATACATAAGCCTCAGGTCTCCCCCGTCGCAATTGCCACAGACGGCACGCAGAGGGCGGAAGGCTGCCAATTTCTCGGCCACCTCTACACTGCCGATATCCCCGGCATGCCATATCTCGTCGCAGGACTCGAAATAATGGAGATATTTCTCGTCCCAATAGCTGTGAGTGTCGCTTAAGATTCCTATTCTCTTCATATTTTAAACTTCTTGCGGATAAAGTCAGCTATCAGTTTCTCTGTTTCTACTATGCCGAGGATGCTTGCGTCGATACACAGGTCGTAGCTCTCTGCTGTTCCCCATTTCTTACCAGTATAGTAATTATAGTATGCGGCTCGCTTAGACTCTTTCTGCTCAATGAACTTACGGGCCGCCTCTGAGCCAAGATGCTGTTTGTTCATTATCTGTTCGATACGGAATGACATAGGGGCAGAGATGAATACGTTTACCGTGTTTCCGAAGTCACGCAACACATAGTCTGCACAACGACCTACGAACACACAACTGCCCTCACGTGCCGCCTTGATGATAGCCTCACTCTGAAACTGAAACAGGCTCTCCTGAGAGAAGTTGGTCTTATACATGCTACCCCCGCTCAGATGCGAAGTCTGCACATTAAACAGTCCCTTGAAGAATCCCTTCTTCTCATCATTCTCTTCGAAGAACTTCTCTGAGAATCCACTTTCCCTGGCAGCGAGGTTCATCAACTCCCTGTCATAGTATTTTGCCTGGAAGTCGAGCGCCAGCATACGTCCGATGTCATGTCCACCGCTTCCCACCTGTCTGCCTACATTTATAATTATATGTTTCATCTTAACTCCTTAACTCCCTAACTCCTTAACTTCCTCATATACCATATCAGCATCGGTATTGTCATGGCAAACGATCCGAAGTCGGATGCCGGCATCGAATACCACACGCCATCGAGATCCCAGAAATACGGGAACACATACGCCATCGGCAACAACAGGAACAGCTGTCGCGACAGAGAGAGGAAGATGCTTATCTTCACCTTCCCTATACACTGGAAGAAATTCGTTATCGTAGCCTGAGAACCCACCACGAAGAACACCAGCATATCGAGTTGGATACCCCTTGCCGACAGTTCTATCAGCGTAGGGTCTGTAGTAAATATCCTTGCTATCTGTCTTGGGAAGAGCATCGACAGTCCCCAGCCAACAAGTAATATCGCCGTAGCACATCCTATGGCGATATACAGACAACGCAGCATGCGGTCGAACTTCTCTGCTCCATAGTTATATCCTACGATAGGCTGCATGCCCTGGGTGATACCAATGACAAACATAAAGAACACCATAGCCACCGAGTTGGCTATCGAGTAGGCACCTACTGCCATGTCCCCTCCGTACCTCACAAACTGGTTGTTCATGAATATCACGATAATACAGCTCGTAACATTCATCAGGAACGGAGATATACCTATGGCAACGATATTCCTTACCAGGTCAGCCTTAAGTTTATAGATGCCACGTTTAAGATGCAGCAGTTCATTTTTGTTTGAGAACAGATACATCTGCCAACAGAGAGCCATCGACTGCGAAGTTACCGTTGCAAGTGCAGCTCCACGTATTCCCCACCTAAACCACCATACAAAGGCTATCACCAACAGGATGTTCATTCCCACAGTGAAGAGTACCGAATACATTGCGTGTTTTGGTTTTCCCGCAGCCCTTAGCACAGCATTCATGCCAAAATACATGTGGGTAATCATATTGCCGAGCAGAATCACTGTCATAAACTCCTTGGCATAAGGCATTGTCACATCCGATGCTCCGAAGAATCGCAATATCGGCTCAAGGAATATGAGACATATCATCATGAAGAGCGATCCTATTATCAGATTCAGCGTAACAGTATTACCTAAGATATGCTCTGCAGTCTTGTAGTCTTTCTGTCCGAGTTTCACGCTGATACAAGTAGAAGCTCCCACACCCACGGCAGCACCAAAGGCTCCGCTCAGGTTCATGAAGGGGAACGTGATACCCAGACCCGCAATAGCCTCAGGCCCCACCACCTGACCAATAAAAGCACGGTCGATGATGTTATACAGGCTCGAAGCTGTCATCGCCACTATGGCTGGCAGGGCATACTGCCATAGCAGCTGTCCTACAGGTTTCTGACCCAGTTCCAGTGCGGCTTGTTTATTGTCCATTTCGTGTACCTTATTAATAATAACGCTGCAAAGGTACGAATATTTTCCGAGATAAGCGACATTTTCAAAAAATCTTTGTACCTTTGCACCCGATATGCAATCAAACAGCCTGTCAAGAAGCATAATCTGCCTGACAATCACTCTAACCTGTCATCTCTTTGCCAGTGCAGGCAGCAATACCAAGATGAAATATCCTGGAGGACAATTCTATATCTGTCGTTATACCTTGACAGACAAGAAAGGTACCCCCTACTCTCTTGATCATCCTGGCAGATGGCTCTCTCATAAGGCTGTGGAGCGTCGCAGAAGACAGGGGCTGGCTCTCGACTCCACCGACCTGCCGGTAAGCGGCAGATATCTCCATGACATCGAGAGAAAAGCCACATTCTATGTCAGAGGCACAGAGAAGAGGACGGCAGAGTGGGCCATCATCGGTACCAGCCGATGGAACAACACTGTCCTGGTGCGTTCCAACGATTCTTTACTGCTTAACAACCTGGCCGAGCTTGACTTTATCAAAGAGAAGACCTTAGTATGGATTTCGCCTGACAGCATTGACAGGAAATTTATAAAGGTCAAGATTCACGAGAGATGGAACCAATGGGATAGTATCAAAGGCGAATACTACGGCAATGGCAAGGAACAGATAGAGATGTTGGGAGGTCATCGCCTGCATAACATCGGCCATAAAGGAAGAGGTATGACAATAGCCGTTCTTGATGGTGGATTCCAGAACTGTGACCAGATACCTTCGATATACAATGCAGACATCATAGGTGTAAAGGATTTTGTATATCCCAACAGTGAACGATTCTATCGTGAGACAGACCATGGCACAAAGGTTCTTTCTGCGATGGCCACAAACGAACCGAATATATTAGTAGGCACTGCCCCTGAAGCCAGATACTGGTTGTTGAGATGTGAAGACCAGCAATCGGAACAACCCGTAGAGGAAGATTACTGGGCGATGGCAGCTGAGTTTGCCGATTCTGCCGGGGTCGACATCATCAACTCCAGTCTCGGATACAGCGAGTACGACAAACATCTAGGCAACTACCATCAGCGGGATCTAGATGGAAAGACAGCATTTATAAGCCGTACTGCATCGATGCTCGCCAAGAAAGGTATCATCCTTGTTAACTCCGCAGGGAATCTCGGCATGGGTCCCTGGAAGAAGATCACCTTCCCTGCCGATGCAGATGATATTCTCACTGTTGGGGCCCTGAATCCTAAGAAAGAGAATGCTCCCTTCTGTGGCGTAGGACCGACACAGGACAAGAGAGTGAAACCCGACGTGATGGCTCTTGGCAGTCCTGCGTGGCTGATTTCTGGCAGGGGCTCTCTGGTAAGAGATATGGGAACATCGTTTTCCACCCCGATAGTATGCGGACTGGTGGCATGTCTGTGGCAGGCGCTACCCGACAAATCTGCCATCGAGATAATAAACCTCATCCGCCAATCCTGCAGTCAATACAAGAATCCGGATAATATCTATGGATATGGTGTCCCTAACTTCTGGAGAGCGTATATGGTTGGAAAAGTGAAGAGTGAAGAGTGAAGAATTTGCTGCCGCTATGAGAAGTGAGAATCATTTGACGCTGTTTGAGCTCAACAGACTGGTAAAGGAGGTTATTGAGTACGAGATGCCCAATGAGTATTGGGTAGAGGCGGAGTTATCAGAATGCAGGGAGACAAGAGGCCACTGCTATATGGAACTTATCCAGAAAGATCCTCAGACAGTCACTCCCGTAGCCAAAGCCTCTGCCAAATGCTGGGCTTCGAAATGGATGCTCGTCCGTCCCTATTTCGAACGGACCACAGGCCAGCGGCTCTCTGCCGGCATGAAGGTACTGCTGAAGGTACACCCACAGTTCCACGAAGCCTTCGGATTCTCATGGATAGTTACTGATATCGACCCCACATACACTTTGGGAGACATGGCGAAGAAGCGTCAGGAGATTATCCGGCAACTGAAGGAAGAGGGAGTCTTCGATCTTCAGAAAGAACTCCTGTTACCTATCTTCTGTCAGAACATTGCTGTCATCTCCAGTGAGAGTGCTGCAGGATATGGTGACTTCTGCAATCAGCTTGCCGACAATCCACATGGTTTCAAATTCCGTACCCAGCTCTTCCCCGCCATCATGCAGGGCGAAGAGGTGGAGCAGAGCATCATCGCCGCCCTCAATCGCATCTACGCCTCACATGGGGCTTTCGACTGTGTAGTGATTATAAGGGGCGGTGGTGCCACGAGTGACATGAGTGGTTTCGACACTTTGGCGCTGGCGGAGAATGTGGCGAATTTCCCATTACCGATTATTACAGGTATTGGACATGACAGAGACGAGAGCATCCTCGATATGGTATCACATACGAGAGTGAAGACCCCTACTGCCGCAGCAGCATTCCTCATCGACCATCTGGAGAGAGTATTTAATGCGCTCAACAACTCACAGGAACAGATAACGCGTCTGGCTCAACAGAAACTTACCTATTACAAGTCACAGTTTGCCGCCATCGCAGAGCTGCTGCCAAGACTCTTTATAAATGTAAAGGTACGCCAGGAGTCCCGTCTCGACATTATCTACAACCGCCTCCTCCACAGCAGCGGCAGCAAGCTCTCCGCTCTCAACTCTACACTCTCTACTCTCGAACCCCGTATCTCTTCTGCCCTCGAGCGCCGTATGCTAAAAGAGCTGCATCGGCTTCAGCTGATAGAGGAGAAGACCAAGAGCCTCGACCCCGCCCTACTTCTCAAACGCGGCTACAGCATCACCCTCAAGGACGGCAAGGCTATACGCGATGCAGACGAGCTACAATCCGGTGACACCATCGAGACACGCCTCGCCAACGGCACTGTCAAGTCTACCGTCCAATAATAATATGTCACTTAAATAAAAAACAATATGCCTAAAGAACAAAAATACGAAGAAGCCTTTGTTGAGCTTCAGGACATCGTCCGTAAGATGGAGAACGACGAGTATAGCATAGACGAAATCGCTGTGCAGCTCAAGACTGCACAGCGACTTATCAAGTTCTGCAAGGACAAGCTGACCAAGACAGAAGCGGAAATCTCAAAGATTCAGGCCGAACGGGAGTAGGCGTTAGAAGTAGATACCTGCCGCGAACGACTTGAACTCCACACCACGGTCTTTCTTCAGGACGCTCATGGGAGAGTACTTGCAGTAAACACCGATCCTGCCGAAGTGCAGTATACCCAGCACGTCGACCGTGATAGGACGCTGGCCGACCTTTCTGACATATTCATCATAGTCACGGTCATCAACCGTATAATAGTTGTGTATACGTGCATAATAGTTCCAGTTCAGCTGGGCTCCCAGTGAGATAGCAAAACTCTTGCTAAAACGCTGCTTGATAAGCAGAGGTATGTTTAATGATGAAGTTTGAATGTTGGATGAGAAATCATCTAATTTACTGCCGTCGCCCATAACTGAGGCTAAACTCGTATAATTAGCATCAACATCAAGTACACTAACATAATCTCCCACTTTGACGAAACCGTTCTTGTGCCCACTCAGCGTGTAATTACGCCAGTTGACACCGACACCGGCGGAGAGAGTGGTGTTTGACTTGCCAAGAGGACAATCATACTGAAGGATTGTCCAATTGAACTCCCAAGAGCGGAAAGGAGCAAAGCTATTACCATCGGCCTTGTCAGGGATATTAACACCCAAAGCAAAGTGCATAACCCAACGGTCATTCTCATTTTCCTTCTTATTCTTACTGAGCTGGATGCCACCTTCCTCGGTGATAACATCATCAGCAACCACAAGATTCTCATTCTTGTCCTCTGCGCTTGCAGTCATTGCAACAGCCAGAAGAGCCAAAACAAACAGTTTTTTCATCTTTCGCTATTATTTAATAATGTTAAAAACTGCTGCAAAGATAGTCTTTTTTCCGATATTCAGCAAGAAAAGGAAAGAAAAAGGCTACTTTTTACCTTTTTTTGTTGTTCAAACGCAAGAATTTGATTACTTTTGCAAGCAAATAAACGCAAAACGACATTAAAAAGACAATAACGAAATGAAGAATTTAGATTGGGGTAGTCTGTCATTCGGCTATATGAAGACCGACTACAATGTACGTTGCTACTATCGCGACGGGAAGTGGGGAGAAATTGAGGTTTGTTCCGACGAGTATCTTAAATTGCACATGGCAGCCACTTGTCTGCACTACGGCCAGGAGGCTTTCGAGGGCCTGAAGGCATACCGCTGTCCTGACGGCAAGGTTCGTGTGTTCCGCATGGAGGAGAACGCAGCCCGTCTGCAGTCTACATGCCGTGGTATCATGATGCCAGAGGTGAGCACAGAGCTGTTCTGCGAGATGGTGAAGAAGGTGGTACGCCTCAACCAGGAGTGGATACCGACATACGAGAGCGGTGCTACTCTTTACATCCGTCCGCTGCTCATTGGAACCAGTGCCCAGGTGGGTGTTCACCCAGCCAAGGAGTACTGTTTCCTGATCTTCGTAACACCAGTAGGACCATACTTCAAGGGTGGTTTCTCAAGCAATCCTTACGTGATTGTTCGCGACTACGACCGCTCTGCTCCTCTCGGCACAGGTAAATATAAGGTAGGCGGAAACTACGCTGCCTCTCTCTTCGCCAACAATCTGGCTCATGAGAAAGGCTATGCCTGTGAGTTCTACCTCGATGCTAAGGAGAAGAAATACATAGATGAGTGCGGTGCTGCCAACTTCTTCGGCATCAAGGACAACACCTACGTCACCCCGAAGTCAACCTCTATCCTGCCCTCCATCACCAACAAGAGTCTGATGCAGGTGGCTGAGGACCTGGGCATGAAGGTAGAGCGTCGTCCGATACCCGAAGAGGAGCTCGAGACCTTCGAAGAGGCAGGTGCTTGCGGAACAGCAGCCGTTATCTCTCCAATCTCTTATATCGATGACCTTGATACCGGCAAGCGTTACTCATTCGGAGAGAAGCCAGGTCCGATATCGAAGAAACTCTTCGACACCCTACGCGGCATCCAGTATGGCGAGATTGAGGACAAGCACGGCTGGACAACCGTTGTTATTGAATAGGAAAAAAAAACTAAACCATTATGGGAACAAGTCAAGATTATAAGAACAGAGCCCTTGCAAGTCTTGAGGGCAGATGGGGCACAGCAGCTATCGCCACCCTTATCTTTCTGATTCTCAGTATGGGTATCAGTTGGACAGTAACCACGCCCATGGGTGATAATCTGGTCATGAGCTACAGCACTCAGGGTATTTGGGCACTACTCTGTATGCCTCTTGGCTGGGGATTCGTAGTTTATTTCCTCAACCTTATCCGTAATGACAACACAGACTACGAACGTCTGTTCGACGGATACAAGGACTTCATCCGCATATTCCTAGCGGAATTTTTGACAAATCTCGCTATGTGCATCGGCATGATGCTGCTCATTATCCCGGGCATCATCATTGGTTCCGGCCTCGTAATGACAGGCTTTATCCTCAAGGATGACAAGGAGATCAGTGCCTTCGACGCAATGAAGAAGAGCTGGGAGATTACTAATGGACACAAAGGAGCCCTCATCTGGCTTTTCCTGAGTTTCTTAGGCTGGATCTTCCTGAGTATATTCACCCTCGGTATCGGAATGCTGTTCCTTTACCCATATATGCAGACAGCCCTTGCTCACTGTTACGAGGATCTGAAAGCTGAAAAAGGAATGTAAATGGGAAAAGGCAAACTGGCGAAATTCGCCGACATGGAGACCTATGAGAACGTGTTCCAGTACCCTTATTCGGTAGTGGAACATGTTCCCTTTGAGATGCAGGGGCACTGGCACGAGCAGTATTTTCATAATGACAATCCTATCGTGCTTGAACTCGGCTGTGGCAAGGGCGAGTATACCGTTGAACTGGCTAAGCTCTACCCCGACATGAACTTCATCGGTGTCGACATCAAGGGAGCCCGTATGTGGACTGGTGCCACTCAGGCCATCAAGGAAGGTCTGAAGAATGTGGCCTTTCTCCGCACAAACATCGAGATTATCGAACGTTTCTTCTCTCAGAATGAGGTTCAGGAAATATGGCTCACCTTCTCTGACCCCCAGATGAAGAATCCCCGCAAGCGTCTCACCTCCACATACTTCATGGAGCGGTATCGCAAGTTCCTCGTCGATGGTGGCATCATCCACCTCAAGACCGACTCCAACTTCCTCTTTACCTACACTTCGTATATGGTAGAGAAGAATAACCTTCCCGTAATCTTTAAGACAGAAGATCTGTATCACCTTGAAGCTCTAGGAACCCTAGGAGATCCTAAGGTGCTCTCCATCCAGACCTACTACGAGTCGATGTGGATAGCCCGGGGGCTGAATATCAAATATATGAAATGGCAGCTGCCTCGCACGGGAGTTCTCGAAGAGCCCGATGTGGAGATAGAGCTCGATGATTACAGGTCGTATCACAGGTCGAAGCGCAGCAGCCTCGACAAGGCTAAATGATAAATGATAAAGTATAAATGATAAATATGATGAAACAACTACTTACCTTAATGCTGGCCGCAATGCCATTGCTCGTTTCAGCACAGTCAAAGAATGTTACGGTTGATGCCGTAGGTCAACTCTCAAAACAGATTGAGAGCAGTGAGAAATTCAAGATCTCCGAGCTCAAGATCAGCGGTCCGCTGAACAGCTCTGACATCAAGTTCTTGCAACAGATAGTATGCCGCACCAAGGCCAACGAGAAGAAAGGCGAGGTTGTGGTCACGTCGGTGGATCTCTCTGAGGCTGTATTCACTGAGGGAAAAGCCGGCATAGCGACCACCAAACTGCCTAACAGTCTTTTCTCTGGAGCAGAGAAACTGTTGAAGATAGTTCTCCCGCCCCATATCACTAACATCAGCAAGAACTGTTTCGAAGACTGTAAGTCACTTCTTTCAATAGACATTCCCAGCAGCGTAACAGAGATTGAGAGCCAGGCCTTCCAGGGCTGTGAGAGTCTTGTTGCAATAAGCATCCCAAGTGATGTCACAGTCATCGGCAGCGAGGCCTTCGAAGACTGCAAGGCTCTGAAGAGCATCGAGATTCCTGAGAATGTCAAGGAAATCGGCAATCAGATTTTCAATGGCTGCAAGTCGCTTAGCAGCGTAAGCATAAAGGGTAACGTAAAGAAACTGGGCAACGAGGCATTCCGCAATTGCGAGAGCCTTGCCAGCATCTCTCTTCCCGACAACCTTAAGTCCATCGGCAGCGATGCCTTCCGTGGATGTAAGAGTCTCAAGGAGATAGCCCTGCCAGAGAATACAGAGGAGATAGGCAACTCAGCCTTCGAGGGCTGTAACTCTCTCGATAGGATCGATATGAGCAATCTCCAGAAGATTGGCAGCAATGCCTTCGAGGAGTGTAAGAGTCTCACAGCCGTTACCATCGAGAAACTCTCCAAGCTCGGCAGCGGTGCCTTTAAGAACTGTTCCGCCCTCGCCACAGTAAACATCGAGGGTAGTGTCGACGAGATCAATTCCAACACCTTCTTCGGATGCACCAGCCTTACCTCTGTCACCATTCCAGCAACCATCAAGAATATTGAAAGCAGCGCCTTCGAGAAGTGTCAGAGTCTCACGGAGTTAGAGTTCCCCACCTCTCTGACAAAGATTGGTTCCGATGCCTTCAAGAGCTGCACCAGCCTGCAGAGAGTTGTCATCCCCAACATGGTCAAGAAGATCGGCAGCAGTGCTTTCGAAGGTTGCGCCAGCCTCGACAGCGTAGCCATCAACGGATTCGTTCAGGAGATCGACTCCAAGACCTTCTACAAGTGCAACGCCATGCGTAAGATCACCCTTCCCACCTCTGTGAAGAAGATAGACACCAAGGCCTTCCAGGAGTGTACCTCCTTGGAGAGTATTGAGTTGCCTGCAGCCCTCACCACCATCGGCGACGATGCCTTCGAGAAGTGTAGCATGCTCCAGAGCATCAAGCTTCCTGTAGCTGTCACAAGCATCGGCAGCGATGCCTTCTACGAGTGTACCATGCTCGCCAAGGTAGAGCTCTCCGTAGCCCTGAAGAAGATCGGTGGTTCTGCCTTCGCCAAGTGTCCTTCACTTCGTGATGTCTTCGTCAACAGCGCTGCTCCCCCATCAATATCCAGAAGCACATTCAAGGACGTGGTAAGCTGTTCCTTCTGGCTCCCAAAGGGCACAAAGACCCTTTATATGGCCAACAAGGACTGGGTGAAGATCTACGTTCTCAAGGAAAAGCAATAAGTCATGACATTATATCCGCAAATTATCATTGATGCACTGGCAACTGTTACATATGCCGGTACAAAGAAGAATCTTATAGATAGCGAGATGGTTGCCGATACCCCCGTGGTGTCGGCACCCTCGTCATCAGGTGAACCATGGAAGGTAAAGGTAGTGTTGGAGTTCCCCCGTGACACCGACCCCTTCCTCAAATCTACGGTAAAGTCTGCCGAGGCAGCCATCAAGTATCGCTGCAAGAAACTGGCAGAGGAATCTGGCGCCACCGGTCTCTCCAACGATGTGGAGATCGAGATTGCCACTGAGTTTAAGTCAGCCCCTCGACCGGAGGTAGGCCAGATGCTCCCTGGAGTAAAGAATATCATCGCTGTAAGCAGTGGCAAGGGTGGCGTTGGCAAGAGCACCGTCTCAGCCAATCTCGCCATCGCCCTGGCACGTCTGGGTTATAAGGTAGGCCTTCTGGATACAGATATCTTCGGTCCCTCCATGCCTAAGATGTTCGATGTAGAGGATGAGCGTCCGTATGCCGTAAAGAAAGACGGGCGCGACCTTATCTGTCCCCTCGAGAAATACGGTGTCAAACTCCTCAGCATAGGTTTCTTCGTATCCCCTACCACCGCAACTCTCTGGCGTGGAGGCATGGCTACGAGCGCATTGAAGCAGCTCATTGCCGATGCCGACTGGGGCGAGCTCGACTATTTCATCCTCGACACCCCTCCAGGTACCAGCGATATCCACCTTACCCTCTTACAGACGCTGCCCATCACAGGAGCCGTTATCGTGTCTACTCCCCAGCAGGTGGCACTTGCTGATGCTCGCAAGGGTATCGACATGTATCGTAATGATAAGGTCAATGTGCCTATCCTCGGACTGATAGAGAATATGGCATGGTTCACCCCAGCCGAACTGCCCGAGAACAAATACTACATCTTCGGCAAGGAAGGTTGTAAGAATCTGGCAGAAGAGATGAATGTCCCCCTGCTTGCTCAGATACCTCTCGTTCAGAGCATCTGTGAGAACGGCGATGCCGGCAGACCTGCTGCCCTCAGCAGCGACACCGCCACGGGCCTGGCTTTCATCAACCTCGCCCAGGCAGTTGTCACCGTTGTCAACCGCCGCAACAAGGAACAGCCGAAGACGAAGATCGTTGGAATGAAATAAATAATAAGGTATATGAAGAAGATCATTTCAATAATTGCCATCCTGTGTTGTGTGATAATGGCAAGTGCCCAGATTCACCCCTGGCAGGGAAAACGTGTTGCCTATTTCGGTGACTCTATCACCGACCCCCGCAACAGCGGCTCGAAGATAAAATACTGGGGATTCCTCAACGACTGGCTTCAGATAGAGCCATACGTCTATGGTGTCAGTGGCCGGCAGTGGAACGATATCCCCCGTCAGGCCGACAAGCTCCATACCGAGCATGGCGACAGCGTGGATGCCATCATCATCTTCATCGGCACCAACGATTTCAATGCCGGTGTTCCCATCGGGGAGTGGTTTGTTGAGAAGAAAGAAAAAGTGATGGCAGGCATTCATGAGCCAAAGCATATGGTAGACCGCATTCACCGTTATCCCGTGATGAGCGATTCCACCTATCGTGGCAGGATCAACAAGGCTCTGGACCATGTGAAACGTCTGTACCCCACCAAGCAGATTGTCCTGATGACCCCTATCCACCGAGCTGAGTTCTATCGCAGCGACACCAACTGGCAGCCTCGCGAAGACTATACCAATCTCTGTGGGGAGTATATCGATGCCTATGTGCAGTCAGTCAAGGAGGCGGGTAATCTCTGGGCTGTGCCGGTGATAGACCTCAATGCCCTCAGCGGCCTCTATCCTCTTATGGACGAGCATGCACAGTTCTTCAAGAGTGCCACCGATGATCGTCTTCATCCCAATGACGAAGGCCACAGGCGCATGGCACTTGCCATCATGTACCAACTGCTCACCCTTCCGGTATTTTAACCAGTTAGTGTTATAAACAACAAAGACCACCTTAATCGGTGGTCTTTGTTGTATTCAGATTCTTGGATTTCAAAGCGAGGCGTACGTCACGTTTCTTACGGAGATAAGCGAGACGTTCGGTGGCGTGCTGACGCGTGGAGCGCAGCTGATGTCCATAGACCAGACGGGCAGTGCCAAGATAGAAGGCCACTTGTATCCATAGGCATCGCAGTTCGAAAGCCACATCGCTGATAGAGGCTCCCATGGTGTTCATACGAAGATATGCCCTCACTCCAAAGGTGCTCGGAAAGAGCCACGACACACCCTGCAGATAACCGGGGATGGAACTCTCCGGCCACGACACACCGGTAAGGAAGAGCAGCGGCAGCGACACGAACACCACCAGCAGGATGACATTCTCACGATAACGCACCAGACACGATACCGTCATGCCGAAGAACACACAAGCCAACAGGAACGGAATCATCAGCGCCAACAGGTTCTGCCACGGTGCTATATGTATGAAACTGAAGAAACGCGGTACTACGATAGTGAGATATGTACTCATCACGGCATAGACCATAAGATAACAGAGCGCCTTGCCACTGACGATACGTCCTACACCGGCATAGCAGGGATGGACAGGTATAAGGTCGCCATAGCGGTTACGCTCACGAGCCGTTCCTGCAGCAAGACCAATACCGAGAGCGAGCGTCTGCTGGATGATAAGCATCAGCACGGCAGGGAGCACAGCGGTGCCATAGCCTGCCTGAGGATTGAACATCGCCACCTCCTCTACATCGAGAGGACTGGCATTGATCACTTCCTCGCGACGTGTATATTTGCCGGCAAGCCTTGTCTGTATCCCCACACCCATCTTCTGACTTACAGCCATCGCCGTCTGATAGATAGCCTTATAGGTGAGCATCAGTGCCATGTCGCAGTAAACACTTATTGAGGATTGCTCCATTCGATTAACCTTTGTGGCAAAATCTTCGGGGATGAAATAGATACCCTTTACCACCTGACGGCTCACCAGACTCTGCGCATCGTCGAGGTCGACAGCGTAGCATGCAACACGTACATCAGGTGATGCATCGCACATACGGATGAACTGACGCGAGAGTTGGGAGTGAGACTGGTCGACAACTACCACAGGTACCTCATGGATAGACTCATTATTATATATCCACGAATAGAGCAACGGATAGACGAGAGGCACCACGATGCAGAACAGCAGTACACCCTCATCTCGGAATACTTGACGCAGTTCGTAACGCCACACGTAAGCGAGGTCGTCGAGCCAGTGGAGTATCTTATGGAATATAGACATAAGTAAGCATTGCGTTTTTAATCTTACTGATAACGAACCACGGCATCAGCGTGAATGCCACGAGAGCCACGAAATGGAACCAGGCATCGATGAGCGGATAGCCATTGAACACAGTAATCTGATAAAGCATATAATAGTGGCGCAGAGGAAAAAGCCACGTCAGCGCCTGTATAGGAGAGTCCATGCCCATCACAGGGAAGGCAGAGCCGGCGAGCGAGAAGCTGAGCACTCCCCACAGAGAACAGATACTCATCGACATGCGCAGCGACGGCATAAGACCGAAGATGAACACACCGAAGCCAATGGAACCGAACACCTGGAGCAAAGCCAGCAGGATGATTGTCCATAAGGACCCTTGGTGGGCGAAATGGAGCACATTATATATATAGAACTCATAGAAGATAATCAGCGAGAGGAACACCACTGCATGAAGCAGGTATTTGCCGAGCAAAGCTACCACGATATTCCCGTCGGCCTTTGACAGCCACTCCTTACCACGGCTGAACTTCAGTTCCATACCCATCGAATAGGCCGAGATAAGGAACATGAACAGCATCATCACACCAGGCACAAAGACGGTAGAGAGATACATATTGTAGTTGCTCCAGGGATTTTCCACCTGATGAAGGTCGATGCGTATAGGCTGTAGGAAGGTCTGTATCTGCTGTGGAGTGAATCCCCGGGCACGCATCGTGGCCTGCCCTACACCGGCAGAACCGAGGGTGGTGATGGTCTTCAGGTCCTTCATCACCAAAGAGCCGGCAGCAATCGACACATTACTATAATAAAAAGACACCTTTGGCCGACGGGCTGAGAGAAGTTTCTCTGATGTTCCCTTTGGGATATACAGGAATCCATAGATCTTGTTCTCCTGCATGGCATGACGGGCCTCAGCGACAGAGGCGAAGTTAGCCACTACATTAGAGGTCTGGAAACCATCGAGGCGACGTACCAGAGCACGTGAGGTGGAGCTGTTGTCGAGGTCTACCACACCCACAGGCATCTCCTGAGGCACACCCTCGTCGAGCAGCGTGGTGAAAAAAAACAGCGTCAACACAGGGAATATCACCATACAGAACAGGTAGATGGGATTCTTCATCAGAATCTTCCGCTCGCGCATGGCTATCTCCCAGATATTTATAAGATGTCTCAACATCTCTTAACTCTTATCTCTTAATTCCTAATTATCAGACTCATTCCCGGACGAAGGCCTTCGAGTTTCTCTACAGGACGGGCCTTTACCTCAAAGGTCTTAAGGTCGTACTGGCCATTGGCCTTGGTGGCCTTCCATACAGCGTATGAGCCCTGATCCTTAAGGTAGTACACCTTCATCTTGACATCCTTATTGAATGCAGGAACGAAGGCTGTGAACTCTGAGCCCACCTGCATACCGTCGAGCTGGTCTTCACGGATATTGAAAGTACCCCACATGTCGTCCATCACTGCGATAGACATGATAGGAGAACCAGTACCTACCAGCTCGCCTACCTTTGGATAGACATCACTCACCTCACCCTCCATCTGGGCTACCTGTACTGTCTCGTTGATATAAGAGTTAACTTCCTGTACTGCACCCTTGGCACGCCCCACCTGAGCAGCTGCAGCTAGCTTATCCTCCATACGGGCACCATTCACTGCCATGTCATACTGGCTCTTGGCAGCCTTCATCTGAGCCTCCATAGCCTTGTAGTTAGCATATACCTCATCACGTTTCTGGGCACTTATAACCCCCTCGTCGAAGAGGCGCTGTATGCGCTGGTAAGACTTCTCTGCAATCTCAAAACCTGCTGTAGCCTGTTGAAGTACGGAATAGGCACCACGGATCTGTTCTTCACGCGCACCGTTCTTTGCCTTCAGTTCGATGGCAGCAGCGGCATTCTCTGCACTACGGGCCTGTTCCATCTTAGCACGTACCTCTGGGGCATCGAGAATGGCAAGGGTATCACCCACCTTAACATAGTCACCCTCCTTCACACGCAGTTCAAGGATACGACCAGGCACCTTACTTGACACACGATACTCTGTGACCTCCACCTGACCCTGTTTTACATCCGGCTCACGTCCAAGAGCGAGGAATCCAATGAGTGCCACGATGATGACTACTGATACAAAACCTGCTATCGCCAGCAGGATGTTCTTATGCTGAGTTCTTGTTTGGATAGACATAATATTTTAAATGATAAATGACAAATGATAAATGATAATTTTATTCGAGGGTTCCGAGAGATTTCTGGAGGTCAACCTGAGAGAGCTTGACATCAATCTCAGCATCGATCTTCTGTGACTGTGCCTGTAGCCAGGCTGTCTGAGCCTCCATAACAATCGTCGGGGTAATGACGCCCTCACGGAATCCCAGATTTGCTGTTCGCAGATTCTCATCGGCACGCTGGATGTTAGTCTTTGCCATAGCGAGTTTCTTGTTGGCCTCGGTAACACGGAAGGTGTTCTGGTTTACCTGCAGCTCAATCATCTCACGGGCCTCCTGACGCTCAAGGGTGGCGATGCTGGTAGCACCCTTCGAGGCACGCACCTTATACATCACGTCGCCCCAGTTCCAGAGAGGTACTCTCACGAGGACTCCCACATTCCACAGACCTCTGAACTTACGCTCGAAGCTGTTTACCAAGCTTGGATTAGTAACGACATATCCGCCTGTCATTGCCACCATAGGGAGGTTGCCTGCCTTGAGGATATTGGTGAGCTGTCGGGTGAGCTGAATGCCGTTGTCGAGCATCTTAAGCTCTGGACGGTTCTCCATTGCTACTTCAACATTGAGTTCTGGAACAGCCTCATCAACGACGATATTCTCCGAATCCTCATCAGCAAGAGTAATTTCTTCATCTACGGGTATTCCGATGGTCTGACAGAGGAGCATCTTAGAGAGCACCAGTCCGTCGTTGACTCTTGTGAGGGTCATCTCTGCCTCATTCATCTTAACGTCGACACTGAGTCCGTCGCTCTTGGTTGCCACTCCCTCGTCGATCATCTTATGGACATCGGAGTCGAGTTTCTTCAGCAGGTCATAATAAGCCTGAGCAAGTCTCTGCTTGTGTTTCAGCGACACAACCTGCCAGTAAGCCTTGTCGGTGTTGTAGAGTGTTGTCTGCCTACGCATATCGGCTGAGTTACGCTGCATGTCCTCGTTGATGTCGGCCATCTTGTTGAGAGCAACGATACTTCCTCCCATAAACACAGGCTGTACAAACATCACTGATCCTGCGAAGAGGTTACGGGTGTCGGTATGCAAGGCATCGATAATACCTTCGCCCAAACCATTAAGCTTGCCAGCAAACTCCTGGAGATGCTGTCCCGTCATCTGATCCAGTCCGTCGAGACTTAGTCCCATCGATCCCAGCATGGCAGAGATGTTCTGCATCGGTTCGGAGTTAGTGATAGTGTTCTGGATGCCAGATACAGCATTCGTACCTAAGTTTCCGAGAACAGACTTGTGCTCATCGCTCAACAGCGAAATCTCCTTGCTGGTGTACTGATATGTGCCTATCGCACTCACATGAGGCAGGTATTTTGTACGGGCCGACTTACGTATGTTCTTCGCCACGTCCTGCTTCACCTTAGATACGGCCATCTGTTTGTTGTTACGCAGAGCCATGGCCCGGCAACTGTCTAACGACAACAGCCGCATCCCCGACGTGCCGTCGCCTACCCGTAGCCCTTGGGCACTTAAAGGCACCGCCATAGCCACAAACAAGATAAAACATAGCATTCTATTCATATTTATTTCTGAAATAATTATTCGAAGTTGAATGTTCGTGATCCAATCATGTTTCCATCAGCGAAGATGCTGACGCGATACTGTCCGCCCTCAAGCATCTGAGAGACATCCCAGTAGGTGTTTACCGTTACCTCCTCGCCAGTATACTCGATGGTCTTCTTCATAGAGTACTGAAGGTTCTTGTTCTCATAAGGGAACGATCCACCACCGCTGAGGGTGTTACCGCCAGGGTTCTGGATACGTACATATACGGTACGGTTGCCGTTCGACGCAGTGACATTCTTCGTGATGGTGAAGCTGACCTGCATCTTCCTGGTATCCTTAAGTTTCTTAGTGACCTTGTCACGTTTGTTAAGGAGTGTAAGACTGATGTTAGTAGCATCGAGCTGTGCAGCGATGGCCACCTTCTCTGAGAGCGACGCCTTCTCACTGCTGAGACCTGCCACCTGGGCATTACGCTGTTCGAGTTCAGCACTCACCCGGCTATTCTCTTCCTTCAGGCTCTCGTTAAGACGGTTGAGAGAGTCAACCTGTATGATATAACTGCGAAGCACCTCACGAACTGTAGCCAGTTCTTTTTTCAGACGAGTAATCTCACGGGCATCGTCGGCCTTCACTTTCTTCAGTTCCTCAAGGAGCTGCTGGGTACGCATCTGCTCCTGGGTGAGCTGTTCTGCGATGGAGTCGTTATTGATCTGCGTCTTCATCTCACTATACTGCAGTGCGAAACGCTCGTATTCGTTCTCCATCTCCTGTTTGTCGAGCTCAGCAAGTTCCTGCATGTCACGGTTCACCTGTTTCTGTTCCTGGAGATTCATAAAGAGCCATACAGCACCCGCTATGAGAGCGAGAATAATGACACTCATCAAAGGTAATATAACTTTCTTCATAAATTTTTTCCAATTTTCGTCTGCAAAGGTAAGAATTTCCTACGAAACAACCACTAAACCACAAAGTTTTTTAATATTTGTTTGGTCATTTAAGAAAAAAAATATATATTTGCAGAGCAAACAATGAGAATTCAGCCTATGCGTAAGGACAATTTCCTGTATAAGGTCTATGATCTTTATTTCGATGGATTCCGCTCAATGCGACTTGGAAAGACGCTTTGGGCTATAATCCTTATAAAACTCTTCATCATTTTCGCAGTGCTGAAGATATTCTTCTTCCCAAACTTCCTGAGAGAGAATGCCCAGGGCGATGAGGCTGGATTTGTGGCCAGTGAGCTTGTTGAGAGAGCCTCGCCATAATCCCGATTAGCCCAACTATCCGTAGAACTAAGATTACTCAGAATTTAAACCAATAATTTATGATCAACAACCTCTTTTTAAACATTGATGCCGGGACCATCGACTGGTCGAGGGCGCAGTTTGCCCTCACGGCAATCTATCACTGGCTGTTTGTTCCACTGACACTGGGACTGGCCGTTATCATGGGAATAGTAGAGACGAAGTACTATCGTACCAAGGACGAATTCTGGAAGACTACTGCGAAGTTCTGGCAGAAGCTCTTCGGAGTGAACTTCGCCATGGGTGTCGCCACAGGTATCATCCTCGAGTTTGAGTTCGGTACCAACTGGAGCAACTATTCCTGGTTTGTAGGCGACATCTTCGGAGCACCTCTTGCCGTAGAGGGTATTGTGGCATTCTTTATGGAGAGCACCTTCGTGGCAGTGATGTTCTTCGGATGGAAGAAGGTATCCCCCGGTTTCCACCTCGCATCAACATGGCTCACTGGTTTAGGAGCAACCATCTCCGCCTGGTGGATCCTCGTGGCAAATGCGTGGATGCAGTATCCTGTAGGCTGTGAGTTCAATCCTGACACGATGCGTAATGAGATGGTATCGTTTGCCGAGGTAGCATTCTCACCATTTGCCATCGACAAGTTCTGTCATACCGTCATCTCTTCATGGATCATCGGAGCTATCTTCTGCGTGGCAGTATGCTGCTGGTATCTAATGAAGAAACGTGAGACAAAGCTTGCCACCGAGAGTATAAAGATCGGGGCATGGGTAGGTCTTATCGCTGCCCTTCTGACAGGTGCCACAGGACATAAGTCAGGGCAGAGCGTGGCAGAGGTACAGCCAATGAAACTCGCTGCTATGGAGGCACTCTATAACGGAGGTACAGATCAGGGCCTTACGGCTATTGCATGGGTGAATCCTTTCTGCCAGCCTGACTATGAGAGTGAGGAGTCGGCACCTCTGAAGCTAGAGATGCCTTATGCCCTCTCAGTAATGGCAACCAACGATATCCATGGATTTGTCCCAGGTATCAATGATATCCTGAGAGGATACACTAAGCCAGACGGAACAGTAGAGCCATCAGTAGATGAGAAGATAAGCCGGGGAAGACAAGCCATCGCTGCCTTGAAGGCTTATCGTGAGGCAAAATTTTCCTCAAACGATGACGGTTCAATAGCAGAAGCCAATCTGAAGATTCTCAAGGAGAACATGAAGTACTTCGGTTACGGATATATTAAGAACAAACATGATGTCGTACCGTTTATACCCGTCAACTTCTGGGCATTCCGCATCATGGTTGGCTTAGGATGTCTGTTTATCGTCTATTTCGCACTATTGCTGCTGATGATCTACAAGGTTCCTTATATCTCTGTAATCATTCGCAGACTCCTGGCTACCGTAGGAATCCTTCCTGAGACGGCAGCAGACTCAGAAGGTATCAGCGGACTTCCCGCCTGGCACTACTGGGCAGCTATAGTGATGGTGCCATTGGCATATATCGCTTCTGAGAGCGGCTGGCTAGTGGCAGAGTTCGGACGTCAGCCATGGACCATTCAGGACATGCTCCCCACATGGGCGGCTGTCTCTGACCTCAACGCTGGCAGTGTCGCACTGACATTCATACTCTTCCTAATCCTCTTCACCACGATGCTCGCGGTAGAAATCAACATTCTGCTGAAGCAGATAAAGAAAGGACCGGACCAGGAGTAAGAAATGATAAAGGATAAAGGATAAATGATAAACGAGAAAGGATAAAAATATGACATACGAGTTTTTGCAGCACTACTGGTGTTTCATTGTATCACTACTGGGTGCGATATTAGTATTCTTATTGTTTGTGCAGGGAGCCAACTCTGTGGCTGGTTCCTTAGGATACACAGAAGAGGGCCGCCGACTGGTATACAACTCCACAGGTCGTAAGTGGGAGTTTACCTTTACCACCCTCGTAACCTTCGGAGGAGCATTCTTCGCTTCCTTCCCACTATTCTACTCAACAAGTTTTGGAGGCGCCTACTGGCTGTGGATGATCATCCTCTTCACCTTCGTGCTTCAAGCTGTAAGCTATGAGTTCCAGAACAAGATAGGCAATTTCCTTGGTCCTAAGACCTTCCAGTTTTTCCTCACACTGAACGGTATCGTAGGACCACTGCTACTGGGAGGTGCCGTTGCCACATTCTTCGAGGGCAGCAACTTCATCATTGCCAAAGAGAACCTTATCGATTCTGGTGCCATCACACCCATCATAAGCCGTTGGGCTAATGCTTCTCATGGTCTGGATGCGCTACTGAACCCATGGGTATTGGTATTCGGATTTGCAGTGGTGTTCCTGGCTCGTGCCTTAGGTATACTCTATGTTATGAATAATGTGGACGATGAGGATATCCGTAGCAGGGGCAGTGTCCGCTTGCTGGGTGCAGCAGTGCCTTTCGTAGTTCTGTTTGTAGCTTACCTTATCCACCTGTTGCTGAAGGATGGCTTTGCTGTCGATGATATGGGGCGTATCTACATGGAGCCATATAAGTATCTTAACAATTTCATTGAGATGTGGTATCTGCTTATACTCTTCCTTATAGGTGTGGTGATGGTGCTCTTCGGTATCGGAAAGACCATCCTCTCTAAGGATTACACTTGTGGAATATGGCCTGCGGGAATAGGTACTGTAGTAACTGTGCTGCCACTATTGCTTTGTTCAGCTTGGAACAACACGGCCTACTATCCCTCAACTGCCGATCTTCAGAGTTCGCTGACACTTCAGAACTCTTGTTCGAGTGAGTTTACTCTTACCACGATGTTCTATGTATCATTGTTGGTACCCTTCGTCCTGGCATATATCATCTATGCCTGGCGAGCTATCGACAGCAAGAAAATAACAAAAGAAGAGATCAACACAGACCACGCATATTAAATGAAAAAAATGATAATGGGTAAATGACAATAAGGGTCCTCGCAGTTGTGAGGACCCTTATTTACTAATCGTCTTTTACAAGATTGCGGAATTTCAGTCTGGGTTTCACCTTCATATCTTGCATCGCCTCCGTATCGGTGAACGAGAACTCGAGCATAAGGTCGGTAAGGTTCCCCTTTAAGGTTATTTCACCCTTAGCCACAGCACCGTCGCTCTCTATGTCAGCATGGATATTCTTGAGGTTAAGTCCCTTGAAGTTTACCTTCCGGATATCAGCTTGTATCGTACCGAACGGCAGTTTGCCACCTTTCTCCTTGCGTCGTTCTGCCGTTCTCGGCTTAGAGATGTCGACATTGAAGGTGGCTGAGGCTGCTATCTCATGGAGCTTCTTCAGTTTGAAGAGGTCACCCAACTGGAGGGAGTCGCTGTTTACCCGCCCAGAGAGATATTTGTTATTGTCGTCGATCTGGAACTCAAAGTCGACGTTGCCCTTCTCTGTATTCAGGATACCCCTGAACTGTTCTTTCCGCCAAAGCACATCGAAGCTGCCATGATACTTAACCACTCCAAGGGCATATACCTGGTACATCATATGCTTCTTTACCGGGAACTGGTTGATAATCTTATCCTTGATACCAGGTTTCGCCACCATGTCATGCACCTCGAAATGTATCTTGAAATCCCTGCCCTTCAACTCGCGAAGAATACCGGTAGAATTGATAACAAGTTTGTTATCATCGGTATTTACATGGATATCACGAATAACGAGACTCTTAGGACTACCATCCAGGCTACACCTTACGTTAAGAGGTATCGAGAAGTTTTTCAATACCGGGGCGAAAGGTCTTGAGATGTCTTTCAGCATCGTCCTGACATAGATGCTGTCGGCCTTGAAGTGCAGTTGCCTGCCTTCTTTTTTGTCAGGCAGGGCGATATTGGCCTTGGGGATATTGATATGAGTAGAAACCTGATTAAGGGAGAGATCAGAGAGGTGGATATTCTTGTTGCTGTAGGTGATGCCGGCACAAACATCGTGGATATTGAATCCCGTTATGCTGTCGGTAACAGTGCAATTGGTGATTGCACCTCTGATTGTATCCTTAGAGATATGACTGATGTCGACACCGAGATCTGCGACCATGTCAAGATGTCCTGCATCGAAATAGCCTCTATGGGGTTTGTTGGTATTCTTGCGAGGCTTGTGGTTGTTGGTCCTGAAATGCAGTCCCTTGATATCCACATGTCGTTTGTCACGCCAATCTGAATATTCAGCTTTTTCCAGCAAATAGTCCTGACCATTATATGTCACCTGGATATTTCTTACCTTGGCATGCTTCAGTTCAACGACAAAGGCACTGGGTTTGTTTTTCTTCTTTTTCTTTTTGTCTTTCTTCTTAGTGGCATCAAGCAGGAACTGATAGTTGGCAGGACCGGTCTCAGGCTTGCTCAACAACACTTTAACGTCATCGACCTTGAACTCCTTAAGTATTACCTGTCCCTTGAGGAGAGGCATCAGACGGAAGTTTCCCCAAATCTTACTTACAAGCAGCAACTCACGTTTGTTCTGGTCCTGTATTCGAACCTTATGGATACTTACCCGCTGGGTTATGGGGTTGATTCTTATTTCATCAATTTCAACTTTTGTATTCAGTTCTTTAGAAAGAAGCTCCGTAGCAAGTTTGATAATAGGCTTCTGCACCAAACTGGTGTTGAAGGCTATCATAACTATCACCACCAGGCTGACAATGGTAATGGCAAAGTACTTAAGTGTAAGCCTCAGCCATCTTGGAACGGAAAAAGTCTTGCCAATTCTCATAAACTACAATCGTATTTTGCGACAAAGATACGATAAATTATCGGAACACGCAAGACTTTTAGCAATTTTCTCGTTTAGCGCAGTGCTCTCATGGCGTTGAGAACAGCCAATACGGTTACTCCTACATCCGCAAATACAGCCAGCCACATGGTGGCGATGCCAAGTGCAGCGAGGATAAGTACTGCTATCTTCACACCAATGGCAAACCACACATTCTGACGTGCTATCGCCAGCGTACGACGTGCTATCTTTATTGCAATGGCAATCTTCGAGGGTTTGTCATCCATGACAACCACATCGGCAGCCTCTATGGCAGCGTCAGAGCCAAGACCTCCCATGGCGATACCCACATCGGCACGGGCAAGGACAGGGGCGTCGTTGATGCCATCGCCCACGAAAGCGAGGAAAGAGGGATGATGGCTGATGGATGATGTATGAAGCAGCTGCTCTACCCTTTCAACTTTGTCTGCAGGGAGGAGTTCGGCATGATATTCGGAGATGCCTAATGTCTTTGCAACACTATCTGCCACTTCCTTGCGGTCGCCAGTGAGCATCACCGTCTTTTCCACACCAAGGTTTTTAAGGGCCTCGATAGCCTCAGCACTGTCGTCTTTTATCTTATCGTTGATGACGATATGTCCTGCATACTGGCCGCAGATGGCAACGTGGATGATAGTACCCACATGATGGCAGTCGTGCCAATTTACTCCGATGCTGTCCATCATCTTCGTGTTACCCACACAGACGATTCTGTCACCCACCTTCGCACGGATTCCATGACCTGCAATCTCCTCTACCTCAGAGACCTCGCATCCGTCGGTAGCCTCATCAGGGAAGGAATCACGGAGGGCAGCACCAATAGGATGGGTAGTGAAGTGCTCTACATGGGCTGCGAGATGCAATAACTCATTCTCGTCGCACTCGTCAGGATGGACTGCAGTAACGGCAAACTGTCCATGGGTGAGCGTGCCTGTCTTGTCGAACACCACAGTACCAACCTTTGCCAGCACATCCATATAGTTAGCTCCCTTCACGAGGATACCCTTGCGGGATGCTCCCCCGATACCTCCGAAGAATGCCAGTGGAACACTTATCACGAGGGCACAAGGGCAAGATACCACCAGGAACATCAGGGCACGATAGAGCCATGTGGCGAAGGCACCACCCAACAATGTGGGTATAACCGCCAGGGCGATGGCGAGGAAGACCACTATTGGAGTGTAGACACGTGCAAAACGGGTGATGAAGGCCTCGCTCTGCGACTTGTTTTCGCCAGCATTCTCCACAAGGTTGATGATCTTTGCCACAGTGCTCTCGCCAAAGGCCTTCGTAGTACGTACTCTCAGCACTCCTGAGAGGTTCACACATCCAGAAATCACCTCGTCGCCCACCTTAACGTCTCTCGGCAACGACTCACCCGTAAGCGCAATGGTATTCAAGGCGCTATTACCATCGATGATCACACCATCCAGAGGCACTTTCTCGCCAGGACGAATCACGATAACCTCTCCCACATGTACACTTTCAGGATTTACATCCTCTATCTTATTACCCTTATGTTCCTCTGTTCTTCTGTCTGAATATCTCTCTAAATGCGCAATGTCAGGCCTTATATCCATCAGATGAGCGATGCTCGCACGGCTCTTTCCCTCGGCATAGCCCTCAAAGAGTTCTCCTATCTGGAAGAAGAGCATCACAAATACAGCCTCTGGGAACTCTGTCTCTGCACCAGGAAGGAATCCTATGCATAGTGCACCTATGGTAGCCACCGACATGAGGAAATGTTCATTAAAGGCATCGCCCTTCACTATCCCCTCCCATGCCTCGTGGAGAGTCTCATGACCTATTATCAAATAAGGCACGAGATAGACCAGCAACAACTGCCAGGTGGATAAAGAATAATGGATAAATGATAAATGATAATGTTCGATGAGAACAGCTGCTATAAGCATTACAACGGTGATACAGATAAGCCATATCTGCTTTTTCAGCGAATGCTCATGATGATGAGAATCGTGTTCATGTAAATGTGCCATATCTTTGCTTTTATAACCTTTTCGGCTGCAAAGATACGGCACATTACGTGCAACTTGGTTGCAAACTACTTATAACACTCGAAAATAGTGTCGACAGTCTGTTTTGGCAGTTTTTTGGTGAACAGGCTTATGAGCCATACCACCGGGAAGCCGCCAACCATTGCTATGGCTCCACAGTTGATAGGGTTGATGGGATTACCCGCCAACATATTTATCACCGTGAGCCCAACACCCCATACGAAACAAGCCCATACAGAAGCCTTTGTTACACCACGCCAATAGAGACCCAGCATAAACGGTGCGAGGAAGGCACCTGCGAGAGCACCCCATGAGATACCCATCAGCTGGGCGATGAACGTAGGAGGATTAAGTGCTATCAGCAGTGATATCGCGATGAAGAACATTATCAGCACACGCATCACTACCACCTTACGACGCTCGTTCTTCTCCGCCACGATATCATCGATGGTACCATCCTCAACCTCGCCTGGCAGTGACTTCTTGTCACGATAGATAAGGTCGAGGGTCATCGTACTTGATGATGTGAGAACCAGCGATGCCAGTGTAGACATTGACGCAGAAAGTACCAACAGTACCACGAGGGCGATAAGTATGTCAGGCAGTGTGATAAGCATGGCAGGAACGATTGAATCGAAGGCTATCTTCCCGTTTGCACCAATCACCGGCTCATACAGACGTCCGAAACCTCCGAGGAAATAACATCCTCCAGCCACGATGAATGCAAAGATGGTAGAGATGACAGTACCACGTTTGATGGCACTCTCGTCAGAGATTGAATAGAACTTACCCACCATCTGTGGCAGTCCCATCGTACCTAATGATGTCAGGATAACCACTCCAAGCAGTCCCCACGGATCGGGTCCGAACCATGATGCAAACCCTCCGTTAACTGCAGGATCAGCATCTGATGGGATGGCAGCGAGCTTATCCACGGCAGCCAGGAGTCCGCCCTGTGCATTAAGAACAGCCAAGATTACTGCCACGATGCCGAAGAGCATGATGATACCCTGGATGAAGTCGTTCATCGCTGTGGCCTTATACCCACCGATGATAACATAGACAGCTGTCAGGATTGACATTATCACTACACAATACTCGTAAGGGATATCAAAACCCATCTCGAAGAGTCGGGAGATACCGCTGTACACACCGGCTGTATAAGGAATAAGAAACACGAAAGCAATAATAGAAGCTACCACTCTGAGCCCCTGATCAGAAAAACGTGTACCGAAGAAGTCAGGCATCGTACGTGATTCAATATGCTGGGTCATCAGTTTTGTACGCCGTCCCAGGAGTATCCATGCCAGCAGGGAACCGATAACGGCATTGCCTACACCTATCCACGCAGACGAAAGGCCATACTTCCATCCGAACTGTCCGGCATAACCCACGAATACCACTGCCGAGAAATATGAAGTACCAAAGGCGAAGGCAGTAAGCCAAGGACCAACAGCACGACCGCCTAACACGAATCCGTCAACACTTCTGGCCTGCTGGCGTGAGTAAATACCCACACCCACCATCACAGCCAGGAAAATGATCGTCAAAACAACCTTTATAATCATAATTTGCTACTTTTTAAAATGCAACTTGGACTTGTGCCTGGAGCCAGTTATAGTCCTTGGAACTGATGTTATCACCACACAGGCAACGGGTGTACTGCAGCTGCAGACGGCATTTCTTATAATACCAATACTGCAGTCCGATGGTAAGATTTGTCTGATCCCAGCCATCCACCTTGGTGTTCCTGTCGAATGTCTCAGCACTACCCACCACGTCGAGAGCATCGACAACGGGGATACACACAGTAGCATATCCACCCTGGGAAGTCACCTCTCCGTCCTTACCTCCAAGCCATTCAGCACGGATACCGGCAGGACGAGCCTCTTTATATTTACTGCCCGTATAGGGCTGAGTCTTGTATTCAGCACCTACGCTGTAACGGTTGCGCTTATAGTTGTCGCCTTTCTTAATATCAGGGTTCCATGCCACGGTATTCTCATTAACAGCACATCCTGTTCCCAGATATCCAGAACCCACGATACGGAATCCGTCGAAGGGTCTTACCTCGAGTTTGGCGATGAAGTCTTTCTGATTATTCAGGTCACGGCGATTGATACCCTGTCCGCTCATCAGTGCAAGCTCATAATGAAGGGCTCCCTTAGCGAGGTCACCATAGACCATCAGTCCCATGTCGCGGCCGTAGTTCACTCCGTTGAGCGGGTCTGGACCCTCACCGGCGAGATAAAGCACAGCCTGAGAATATACGTCGATAAGTTCGAGAGCCGTTGGCGACAATGGGTTCTCCATCGTATAGGAGTGTTTAAACTGTCCCAGACGGACACTCAGGGATTTATCGTTAGAAATACGGTAATCGGTGTAAAACTCCTGTACTACACTTGAGAAGTCATGCATAAACAGGAACGACCATCGGTCGGTGATTCGGGCCTTTGCCCATAGCAGTGTGCGTTTCAGATTATAGGCATTTGTCTTTACGCCATTGGGGTCCTGGTAGCTCCAGCCCGCCTGCGCATAGCCGTTTAGAGTGATCCTGCTGGTGAGATCTTTCATCCAGTCTGGTTCATCATTCTTTTTTTCTTGGCCCATGGCTGCCACACTACTGAACACTGCCAAAATCATTGCCAGTGTCCTCAATTTGCAAGTTTTTTGTTTCATTTTGTCATGTTTATGATTAAAATCAAGTTCTTGCGTCGGCAAAAGTACTGCTTTTCTTTCAAACAGACAAGAAAAACGGCAAAAATATAACAAATCAACATCAATATCCTCGTCAATTCGGCATAAAGTTGGCAAAAATTCTCATTTATCATTTATCAGTTACCATTTTTTTTATTACCTTTGCACACAAAATTGAATAACCATGATCGTTTGTATCGCAGAGAAACCAAGTGTTGCGAGGGATATCGCCAGGATTATCGGGGCAAACACCTCTCACGACGGATATATGGAAGGTAACGGCTATCAGGTGACTTGGACCTTCGGACACCTCTGTACCCTCAAGGAACCAGGCGACTACACACCCTCCTGGAAGTCATGGGCACTGACACAGTTGCCTATGGTACCTCCACGATTCGGAATAAAACTCATTGAAGACAACGGCATAAAGAAACAGTTCGGTATCATTGAACGCCTGATGCAGGCAGCCGACGGTATCGTGAACTGCGGTGATGCCGGACAGGAGGGAGAGCTCATCCAGCGATGGGTGATGCAGAAGGCTCAGGCCAATTGTCCTGTGAAGCGTCTATGGATATCATCGATGACCGACGAAGCTATCCGTGAGGGCTTTGCCAACCTCAAGGATCAGAACGACTATCAGCCCCTGTATCTGGCAGGACTCTCGCGAGCCATTGGAGACTGGCTCCTGGGAATGAACGCCACACGTCTGTACACCCTGAAATACGGGCAGAACCGCCAGGTGCTCTCCATAGGCCGTGTGCAGACCCCTACCCTCGCACTTATAGTCAATCGTCAGAAGGAGATTGAGAACTTCAAACCTGAGCCATATTGGGTATTGGCGACAGTTTATAGAGATACCACATTTACAGCTACCAAGGGTAAGTTCACCTCGAAGGAAGAGGGTGAGGAAGCCTTCGCCACCATCGAGGGCAAGCCGTTTACTGTCACCAAGGTGGAGAAGAAAGAGGGCAAGGAACAGCCCCCACAGCTCTACGACCTCACCTCACTGCAGGTGGACTGCAACCGTAAGTACGCCTTCTCTGCCGAGCAGACACTTAATCTTATCCAGGCGCTCTACGAGAAGAAATACACCACCTATCCACGTGTCGACACCCAGTATCTCTCGGATGACATCTATCCGAAGTGTCCTCAGACGCTCAACGGTCTCTATCAGACGAAATTCGACGGTGTGGCTCCCTATGCAGAACTGATAAAGCCCATCGGAGGCAAACCCCTGAAGAAGACCAAGCGAGTATTCGACACCTCGAAGGTTACCGATCACCACGCTATCATCCCCACAGGAGTGATTCCCCATAATCTCAGCGATGCCGAGAGGAAAGTCTTCGATCTCGTGGCAAGAAGATTCATCGCAGTCTTCCTGCCGGATTGCAAATTCTCGACAACGACGGTCCTCGGAGAGGTTGATTCCCTCGAATTCAAGGTTACTGGCAAGGAGATCCTCGATCCAGGCTGGAGAGTGGTCTTAGATAAGGAGAAATCCAAGCTCAGCGAAGACGAGCCCAAGAAAGAGGATGACGAGGAACGCACACTCCCTGCCTTCGTAAAAGGCGAGTCGGGCGAGCACAAGCCTACCCTCACCGAGAAATGGACCACTCCCCCACCTTATTATAATGAAGCCTCGCTGCTCAGGGCTATGGAGACGGCAGGCAAGTTCGTTGAAGACGAGACCCTCCGTGCTGCGATGAAGGAGAACGGCATCGGGCGTCCATCCTCACGTGCCAGCATCATTGAGACCCTCTTCAAGCGCCATTATATCCAAAGGAAGGGCAAACGTCTGATTGCCACTCCTACAGGCATCGAACTCATCGACCTTATCCGTGAGGAGCTCCTCAAGAGCTGCGAGCTCACCGGCATCTGGGAGAAGAAGCTCCGCGACATCGAGCATAAGAAATACGATGCCGGGCAGTTTATCAACGAACTGAAGCAACAGGTGGCCGACATCGTGCGCGACGTGATGAGCGACAACAGCAACCGCCGTGTAACGGTCATCACCAACGCAGAAGACCCCAAGAAGAAAAAATCCCCCAAAAAATAGAAACCTATGGGACCACAGATTGGATTCCCGATAGACAGAGGCCATACTAGAATATTCTGCCGGTGAGGGTGAATTTCATGACAGGGTAAACCCTGAGCTTGTCTATGAGCTTCGACAGATTGTCATCGCCCTTGGTCATCTCGTTGATATCCACCTCAGCATCGTCCTGATACACCTTCATCTTATCCATGAACTGGCAACCCAGTTCGAAGCGGAAGCCTACACGGTTTTTGGGAACCAGACGGCCAAAGCCCAGACCTACATACGGGCGGAATTTCTTCACACGGACATCACCATTCACATCTCCGTTCTCATCAAACTTGACATTATATTTGTCAAGTTCGGCAGAGATGCTGTTGAGAATCAGTGCCTTATACTCTGGATAAGTGCGGATGGCCTCCTGAACGGCATCACTATGTCCGTTGAGCGTGGCCAGTTTCTCACTTCCGAAAGAGAAACCTCCTGCTACGAATAACGGAATCTTGGCTCCGAACGGATAGACACTCAATTTTACGTCCATCATAGTCCGCTGCAAGTCGCCGCTAATCTTCACTTTTTCACCTGAAGGCAGGGGAACAGGAATTGATCCGGCATAATATTTCACGTTAACATCACCCTTAGCTTTGAAGCCGGGCATGATGTTCACACCGAACCCCAGTTCCAGATAGTCGGTGACAGGTGTGGCCACTCCAATGCCGATACCCTCTGTGCCGACAGAGAGATTCGCGCCTAAGTGGTTGAATAAGCCACGATCAATATCATCCTGAGCCGACGCAGCTGTTGTGCCCATCAGCATTGCCAAACAAACAACAAGTAATTTCTTCATATCTGCAATTGTTTTAATTATAGAAATCAGTTAATACCGGTAACGTTTGCAAAGATAGAGATAAATTTTGAAACAACAAAGAAAATAAAAACAAATCTTCCAACATCCTGTATAGGACCGTAAGTAAAAGAACGAAAGGACAGGCAATAAAACGCCTGCGCTTCCGTTATAATACAAGATATGCGAAAGTTGTTCTATCTTATAGCGATGATGACGTTATCCGCAGTGATTACAGGCTGCGGACCAGAGCAGGCATTGAAGAAGGCAGAGAAACACTATGCCATCGGGGAATATTACGACGCAGCGGCACAGTACAGGAAGGCATATTCGAAGACCCCCTCGAAGGAGAGAGAAAAGCGAGGACAGTTGGCAGTGAAGATGGCAGAGTGCTATCGGAAGATAAACAGCACCAACAAGGCCATTACGGCATATAAGAACGTGATACGCTACCGTCAGACAGACTCACTGACACATCTGCGACTGGCCCAGCAGCTGATGAAGAGCGGCAACTACAAGGAGGCGGCAAAGAACTTCCGGACAGCCATTGACAGCACAAAAGGCAGTCAGATAGCAAGGAACGGTCTTGAGGGAGCTACAAAGGCACCTCAGTGGAAGAAGGAGGGTTCGGCATATACCGTAAAACGCATGGACATCTTTAACTCCCGACGTGATGACTACTCACCGATGGTAGGTGGCGACGATAATAATATGCTGTTTTTCACCTCCACACGTAATCAGGCTCAGGGCGACGAGCTTAGCGGCATCACCGGTACAAAGGCTGCTGATATCTTCATGTCGCAGAAAGACGACAAAGGGAAATGGGGCAAGCCGCAGAGCATAGACTCTGAGCTCAACTCAGGCTTTGACGAAGGAGCATGCTGTTTCTCGCCCGACGGGAAGACGATGTATCTCACCCAGTGTAAGACCGACCCAAGCTATCCCCGATATGCCACTATCATGGTATCGCAGCGCTCGGATGCTGCCTGGAGCAAACCTTCGGAACTGAAGATCTCCAACGACACGCTTTCGAGTTTTGCACACCCGGCAGTATCACCCAATGGTGAGTGGCTCTATTTCGTGAGCGACATGCCGGGAGGTTACGGAGGTCTGGATATCTGGCGATGCAGGCTGATAGCGAATAATGAAACGATGGGCCTGGAGAATCTTGGACCGGATATAAACACTGCAGGTGACGAGATGTTTCCTACCTTCAGACCTAATGGCGACCTGTATTTCTCTTCCGACGGTCATCCTGGCTTTGGCGGCCTCGACATCTTCATCCGTCAGCATGACGCAAAGAAATCTCCTTCATCCGGAATCATCCATCCCGGTTTCCCTCTCAACTCTCAGGGCGACGATTTCGGAATGACCTTCGAGGGTCTGCAGAACAAGGGCTTTTTCTCTTCTAACCGTGGCGACACAAGGGGCATGGACCATATCTACAGTTTCTTTAATCCGGAGATAGTACAGACAGTGAAGGGCTGGGTGTATGAGCAGGATGGCTATGAGCTCACTGCAGCACAGGTATATATGGTAGGCAATGACGGTACTAACCTGAAACTCAGCGTTAAGGGCGACGGATCGTTTACTCAGGAGATAAAGCCGGGTGTGGACTATGTGATGCTTGGCACCTGCAAGGGTTATCTCAACCATCAGGAGCAGCTGAGAGTGGAACCTGTGAAGGAGTCGGAGGAGTATGTGTTGCAGTTCCCGTTGGCAAACATCTCCGCCCCGGTGCTGATAGAGAATATCTTCTACGATTTCGACAAGGCAAGCCTGCGTCCGGAGTCTGCCACTGCCCTCGACGAACTGGTGAAGCTGCTCAACGACAATCCCCATGTCACCATAGAACTCTCGGCACATACCGACTATAAAGGTTCTGATGCATATAATGAACGATTGTCACAACGCAGAGCGGAGAGTGTTGTGCGTTATCTCATAGAGCACGGCATAGCCTCAGACCGCCTTACTCCTAAAGGCTATGGTGAGGGAATGCCGAAGAAAATAAAGAAGAAGGTTGCAGAGCGATATCCCTTCCTGAAAGAGGGCGACGAGCTGACAGAGGACTACATCGCCACATTATCAGAAGAACAGCAGGAGCAGTGTAATCAGCTGAACCGTCGTACTGAGTTCAGAGTTCTGCGTACAACGTACGGGCTATTTGATAGGGAAGGAAAATTAATACAAAGCCAGCCATCAGAATGACCACCAGAGGGTCGATATGGATCTCTGCAGTAGGTGCTACCCTTACAAACACGCTCAGCCATGTGACGGTGGTGTGAAGCAATGAGTGCAGGCTCGCCTTTATCATATCCATTCCACTGAACAAGAAGAACAGCAGGGCTGCCATGGCTATGCAGAACAGTGTCCACATGTGGATATACATGGTGTACCTACGGTTCACCCTTACCGGTTCCTCAAGAGCAGTCATCACACGCTCTGTGAATCCATTGTCCTCAATCTGCTGCTGGGCAGCCTCCTTGAAGAATCCTTCCAGCAATAAATTGTCTTTATCTGTCATATCCGTTTTCTTTTAAGTAGTCAGTAAGTTTCTCCTTTCCGCGACGCAGATGCGATTTCACCGTGTTTTCCGGAATACCGGTGATATCGCTGATCTTGTCGATAGGATAGCCGTCGATAAGCTGAAGGGTGATGCATGTACGCTCCTCGTCCTTCAGAAGTGACAGGGCTCTATAAATATCCATCCTAAGGCCTGCATCACCACCATCAGACGTCATCCTGGCCATAGCAGGAGTGTCGATATCGTCAGTCGGTTTCCTCTTGCGCATCTCATCGTAGAACACATTATACGCTATACGGAAGAGCCATGTAGAGAACCCCGACATGCCACGGAACTTGGTGATGTTGGTATATGCCCTGATGAATGTCTCCTGTGCCAGATCGTCGCTCAGCTGCTCATCGCCAAGTGTCTGGTTCAGGAAGAACCGACGCACAGGTGACTGATACTTCCTTACAAGCGAGTCGAAAGCCTGCTTGTTGTGGAACACCGCCACCTGCGTCACTAAAGCTATGTCGCTGAACTCTGGCATATCGCATTCCTAGAATTGCTCCAATCTGTTTTTCTCAGGCATCACAATCCAGCATACGATATAGAAAATCACACCGCTGAAACATGTGCAGAGGGTAAGGAAAGCATAGGCGATACGTACCATCACCGGGTCGAACTCCAGATACTCAGCTATACCGCTGCATACTCCCGCTATCACTCTGTCGTTGGAACGCATTAATCTCTTTGTCATATCTTATAATGTATTTATGTCGTTATTATTATTGTTGAAGTCGCTGTTGTTGGGAGCTTCCATACGAGCATTACGAGCCACATACCACTTTCCCAGACCAATGAAGAACACGAGGGCTCCTATGCCTATACCAAGATTGCCCAGTATATAGTAAAGGAATATGCCAAGTCCTACTCCCACGCACATCTGACGGATGCCTGTCTGGTAGTCATCATGGATCACGGGATTGCTTGCATTATTGAGAATCTCATTGGGGATGGGCTGTCCGTTCTTCATGGCCATCTCAGCCAGTTTCAGTCTCTCCCTGCGGTTCTTGTTTACGAAATAGAAGATCACGAAGATGATAAGCAGAGGAGCAATGAGGAACATAATTACGATGGTCACAAGGCCTACGATAGCCCAAGGGCCTATCATGCCTCCCACCCCGTCTAGCACCTCCCTTATAGCCTGGGCATCTTCCTTCGAGAAGTCTCTGTGGTAAGTAACATAATCTTCCTCCTGTTCATCGACACCGGTAGTAGTTGTAGTGTCAGAAAAGGCCTCTATTGCGTCATTGGTTTTCTGTGCAGAGTCCACCTGCTCCGTACGTGGAGAATGGCGATGTTTCTGCGATGCTGCATCAGCTGTCTGGCCGAGAGTGAGCATCAGTGCGATTGCGATTAAATACTTTTTCATATCTCTTGAATTTTAATTTCTACAGCCGTTTGACGTGTCAAATCACGAATTAGTTGCAAAGATATCAATTATTTAGTGAAAAAACTATGGAATATTTGGCTTTTTTTGTAATTTTGCCGAAGAAATGACGAATTTACCAGAGGAATTCATCCTTCAGACACGTGGGATTATGGGCGAAGAACGCTTCAACCGCTATCTCGGAGCTTTCGAAGAGGAGGCTCCGGTGAGTATCCGTGTCAATCCCAGGCACAGGGAGACTGTCCCTTGTGTGAGTAGCGTAGCGGATAACACAGGGACTGTCCCCTCTATGCAAGTCCCTTGGTGTCCAGAAGGCTTCTATCTCTCAGGCCGTCCTCTGTTCACCTTCGACCCTCTCTTCCATGCCGGATGTTATTATGTGCAGGAGGCATCATCGATGTTTATCACCCACATCCTCCGTTCCCTCTCATCGCGTTTATCATTTATCATTTCTCCATTATCCATTCTTGATATGTGCGCTGCTCCTGGCGGGAAATCCACAGCAGCCATCAGCGTACTGCCAGAGGAGAGCTCGATGATAAGCAACGAGCCGATACCAAACAGAGCCCAGATCCTGCTTGAGAACATCACGAAATGGGGATATCCCAACTGCACAGTCACCAACAACTACCCGCGTGATTTCCGCAAGGCGAAGGCAAAGTTCGACATCATCATCTGCGATGTGCCCTGTTCCGGAGAGGGTATGTTCCGTAAGGACCCTGCCACCATCGGAGAGTGGAGTATGCAGAACGTGGAGAAATGCTGGCGCCTGCAAAGGGAGATTGTTGCCGATGCTTGGGAGTGCCTGAACCCAGGAGGAATACTTATATATAGTACGTGTACATTCAATACTAAGGAGAACGAGGAGAACGTACGTTGGATTCTCGACGAATACGATGCTGAGATACTCAATATCCCCGTAGATCCTTCATGGAACATTACCAGTTCTCTGCTCGAAGGTTTCGATGCCCCCGTCTATCGATTCATCCCCGGCATCACCAAGGGCGAAGGACTCTTTGTGGCAGTGCTTCAACAAAAGGGTGCAGCCCCTCGTGTGAGCAAAGAGCGCCATCGACTGAAAAACACTGGTACTGTCCCCTCTGTGTTGAGATGCCTCACCCCCGATTTGCCCGAGGGCGACTATCCGCGAATCGACATTCCTTATCAAGAGGCATTGAAGTATCTTCGTGGCGAGGCATTAGTGCTGCCATCTGATACTCCTAAGGGCATAGTGACAGTAACCTATAAGGAAGTTGCCTTGGGACCTGCAAAGAATATCGGCAACAGAGCCAACAACCTCTACCCCAAGCCATGGCGCATAAAGACCACCCATCTCCCCACAGAACCGGTGGAAATCATAAAGTTTAAAGATTAAAGTTCAAAGTATATGAAACAGTATTTAGACATTCTGAACCGTATCCTCACAGAAGGCACCGAGAAAGGTGACCGCACTGGAACAGGTACCATCAGTATATTCGGAACCCAGTCGAGATATAACCTCGACGACGGATTCCCTCTGCTGACAACGAAGAAACTCCATCTGAAGAGCATCATCTACGAACTGCTCTGGTTCTTGAAGGGTGATACCAACGTGAAATACCTTCAGGAGCATGGTGTGAGAATCTGGAACGAGTGGGCAGACGAGAACGGAGAACTCGGCCCCGTTTACGGACACCAGTGGCGTTCGTGGCCTGACTATAATGGAGGAACGATAGACCAGATACAATATGTGTTGGATCAGTTGAAGAACAATCCCAATTCCCGTCGTATGATTGTCTCTGCATGGAATGTTGCCGAAGTGAATAAGATGGCCCTGCCCCCATGTCATACCATCTTCCAGTTCTATGTAGCAGGTGACAGATTGTCGTTGCAGCTATACCAGCGCTCAGCGGACACCTTCCTTGGAGTCCCCTTCAACATTGCAAGCTACGCCCTGCTGCTTCAGATGATGGCTCAGGTAACAGGTTACAAGCCTGGCGACTTTATCCACACCACTGGCGATACGCATCTCTATCTGAACCATATAGAACAGGCAAAGCTCCAGCTCACCCGTGAGCCTCGTCCTCTGCCCACTATGAAGATTAATCCGGATGTGAAGAATCTCTTTGATTTCCAGTATGAAGATTTCGAACTTGTGGGCTACAATCCCCATCCACATATTAAAGCAGAAGTGAGCGTATGATTAGTATCATTGCAGCGGTGGCGAAGAACAGGGCCATCGGATATGAGAACAAACTGATATATTGGCTGCCCAACGACCTTAAGCGGTTTAAGGCTCTGACCACAGGCCATACCATCATCATGGGGCGCAACACATTCCTGTCGCTGCCTAAGGGAGCACTGCCAAACCGCAGGAACATCGTTTTGAGCCGTAGCACAAAGGATTTCCCTGGCTGCGACGTGTATTCTTCGCTCGAAGAAGCCCTGAAGCACTGTGCCCCTGATGAGGATATATATATAATAGGTGGTGCAAGTGTGTATCATCAGGCTCTGAAGATTGCCGACCGCCTCTGTCTTACAGAGATCAACGACACTCCGGAGACAGCCGACACCTTCTTCCCTCCCTATGATGACTGGAAGGAGGAGAAACGTGAGGATCATGAGAAAGACGAGCGCCATGAATACGAATATTCGTTCGTAGACTATATCAAAGCATAACGGTACAATCCGTTTTTATTTCAATAAAATGTACAAACCAAATTTCATTAAGCGCCAAGTCCTGGTGTTCCGTCATTTCGGAAACAAGGGCTACTCGCTTTTTGCCTGTCTGGGAAGGGAGGTGGTATGCAGTGTGCTCTCTGTAGCCACACTGACATACGCCTCTGCAGAGAGTGTTTCCACCAATCCTGTGGTTACCGACTCTGCCTCTATGACAACGGCTCGCGAGATGATGCTCGAGGAGGTCAGTGTGACCGGCTCGAGGGCGCCCCTGACGAAGAGTCAGGCTGCGAGAATGGTAACTGTACTGGACCGGGCAGATATTGCGCAGGCACCAGTACAAAGTGTTAACGACCTGCTGAAATACGCCGTAGGCGTGGATGTCCGTCAGCGAGGACCCGTTGGAGCCCAGACAGACATCTCTATACGTGGAGGCACATCCGACCAGATTATCCTGCTGCTTAACGGCATCAATATCTGTGACCCGCAGACGGGCCACAACGCTATGGATCTGCCCGTAGACCTCAGTGAGATAGTAAGGATTGAGGTGCTCGAAGGACCTGCAGGAAGGATCTACGGCACATCGTCGCTTGTGGGGGCGATTAATATCGTGACGAGAGCTGCCCAGCAGACAAGCGCCAACGTCAACCTCGAAGGCGGTTCGTATGGTTACGGCAAGATTAGCGGAAGGGCAAGTCTGAGCTGTGGACGATGGGCTAACCAGATGAGTGCAGGCTACAGCCGTAGTGACGGATGGAGCCGATGCAAGGCCGGAAGTCTGAATACCGACTTCAGTGGAGCCAAGGGATTCTATCAGGGACAGTATGAGGACGACAATGTCAGACTGCACTGGCATCTGGGCATCGCAGACAAAGGCTGGGGCTCGAGCACCTTCTATGCCTCTCCGAAGTGGCAGGCAGACAACCAGTATGAGCACACCACAAAGCTATACTCCGCCATACAGGGAGAGACAAAGGCGGGAAGAGTACACTTTGCACCCAGCATCTACTGGAACCAGAACAGAGACCGCTATGAAGGCTACAGGAATGAGCCTGAGAAGATGAAGTTCAACTATAACCGTACTGACGTCTATGGAGTGAGCCTCAGCAGCTATTTCGACTGGGAGGCAGGACGCACCGCCTTTGGGGCAGAGGTGCGCAACGAGGACCTCGTAAGCGGAAACCTCGGAGAGCCTCTTGCACAGACTCATCATATCAAAGGTACAGACAGAGACTACATCCTCGGAGTGAACCGCACGAACATCAGCGGGTATCTGGAGCATAACCTGTTGCTTAAGAACTTCACCCTCTCTGCAGGTCTTGTGGCAGTGAAGAACACCTGGAGCAATATGAACATGACCATCTATCCGGGAGCAGACATCAGCTATCGTCCTTCAGAACATCTCACCCTGCATGCATCATACAACACATCGCTAAGGATGCCATCATTCACAGAGATGTATTACAAGCTTCAGGGCTACAGTGCCGATCCTCATCTGAAACCAGAAGAAATGCAAGCCTTCGAACTGGGTGCCAATGGTCAATGGTCAATGTTCAATGTTCAATGTGCTCTCTGGTATCATCACGGTAAGAACATGATCGACTGGATAATGGACACATCGAAAGGCGACGAGGCGGTATGGCAGAGCGTGAACCACACGAAGATCAACAGCCTCGGACTTGAGCTTGGTACCAGATTCTCCATCCGCAATTCACAATTCTCCATCCACTACAGTTATATCCATCAGGACAAGGAGCAGGAGGCTAATATAGTTTCGCAGTACGCACTGGAGTATCTGCGCCATAAGCTCGTGGCAAATGCCCGTCTGCCGCTTATGAAGAGACTCACCCTGGGCCTTAACTTCAGATGGCAGGATCGTGTGGGGAGCTATACCGACTTTGAAGGGCAGAGCATCGATTATAGGCCCTATGCCCTACTCGATGCCCGTATGACCTACACACAAGAGAAATGGAAGGTTTATCTTGAGGCCAACAACGTGTTCGACAAGAAATATCACGACTACGGCCTTGTAGAACAGCCTGGGCGCTGGATCATCACCGGCATCGGAATCAACATTTAATAAAGTCTCGCCATGAAGGCGAGACTTTTTGTAGAATGTAGTGAAGTGATAAATAATACTAAAAAAGAAGGAATAATTTGGTAATTCGAGGATTTTTTGCGTAATTTGCGCTTCGT